>Ga0335082_10000343_pt1 | contig 47282 bp, 45 predicted proteins | sample Lox_Sample_41_FD_206718 | JGI IMG/M metagenome (GOLD analysis project Ga0335082, IMG submission 206718) | Soil microbial communities from Loxahatchee National Wildlife Refuge, Florida, United States - Lox_Sample_4.1 | ecosystem: Environmental > Terrestrial > Soil > Wetlands | place: USA...
CAGCTTCGGCACGCCTTCCTCGGTCGGCAGTTGGCTCAACGCGAACACTGCTTTCTTCTTCACTTCCGTGTCGGGATCATTTTCAATTGCGCCGTCAATCGTCCCAACCGCCTTCGTTCCAGCCTTCTGCGCCAGCCAGAACAGTGCCTGTCCCCGCACTTCGGAATTCTTGTCGTCGTGCGCCATCCGGATCATTTCATTCACCGCGCCCGGTTCTTTGCTCACCGACAACGCAAACGTCACCTGTTCCCGCACCTCGGCGCTCGCGTCGTTATGCGCCATCTGCTGCAATGTCCGAAATCCCGCTGCCCCGCGAGCCTCTCCCAGCCAGAACGCCGTCTCCTTTCGCAGCCGTTCCGCTTGCCGCGGCTCCACAAACGATTCCAGCGCCTGCTCCGCGGATCCATCCGCATGCAGCGCCACCGCCGTCAACGCGCCGTTCCCCAGCGACTCCTCTTCGTCCCGGCGCGAATTCCCTGCGGTGATGATCCCCGCAAGGACCGCGACACTTTCGCTGTCTTTCACTCCCTCCAGCCACACCACGTCGCGCCCGCCGCCGTCCACCGTACATCCCGTCGACACCACTTGGATGCGGCTCAGCTTTCCATTTTCCGCCCGGTACAAAACGGCGATCCTTCTTCCGCCTTCCAGATGTACCGTTCCTCTCTCCGCGTCGGTCGAATTGATGTTCACCCCGGAATGGTTGCCTTCCAGCCGGCACGTCCCGCAGCCCCGCCGCGAATTGTCCCAGTTCCCGCAGCACACCATTCGCTCGCCCTGCACCTCCGCCACCGAATACCCGAGCCAGCGCGCCGTCTTCGTCTCTCTGGTCCAGGCGCGCACCTCGTCACCGAGTGTCCCGCGCACTGCTCGCTTCTCGACGCGTGCATTCTGGAACTGCGGTGTGGCATCTTCGCTCCCGCTCTGCGCCGTTTGTGCCCACGCCGCGGCCTCGACTCCTCGCGGCGCGCTGCACATCTGCATCGCGAATGCCCAGGTCAATCCTGTCGCGATGAGCCCGATCCCGGCTGCCTTGCGCAATCTCCCCGTCATCCCCCACCTCACTTCTGCAGAATCTCCATCATGTAATCCGTCGACGTCTTGTCTCCGATCAGTGACAGCTTCTCGATCGCCGTCTTCCGCAACCCGCTGTCTTTCTCGCTCTTCGCAATCCCCACCAGCGCCGCGGAATTTCCCTCCAGGAAGTACGCGTTCAGCACCTCTTCCTTCAGGCTTCGGTCCGTCTCTTTTTTATAGATCGTCTGCAGCGCGCTTGATGCATCCGCTCCGCCGACCAGTCCCAGGTTCTTGATCGCCGCCCGCCGCAACTCCGGCTCCTTTTCTTGTTCCGCGGCTTGCACCAGTCGCTTCGAATCTCCGGCCAGGAAGAACGCCTGCAGGATTTCGCGCCGCACGTCCGTTGAACTCTCGGCGCGGTACAGTTGTTCCAGTTCGCTCTCCCCGCCCACCAATCCCAGCTGCTTGATCGCTTCCCGCCGCAAATCCTCGTTCTTCTCGCTCTTCGCGGCGTTGAACAGATTCTCTCGGTTCCCCGAAATCATGTAGCTCTTCAGCACCGCTCGCTTGATGCTCGCGTCGCTCGTCGAGTTATAAACCTCCGCCAGTGTCTTCTCTGACCGCTCTCCGCCGAAGATTCCCAGATACTCCACCGCCTTCCGCTGCAACTCCGGATTCGCCTGCCCCAGCGCCACTTTCCCGAGGATTTCCGAAGCCTGCGGTGTGCCGCTCTGTGCCAGCACGAACAACGCCTTCGACTTCACCGCCGGTGACGCCGATCCGTTCAGCACTTTTTCAATCAACGGCACAGCCTTCGCCGGGTCGCTGTTCATCAGCCCCTGTAGCGCCAGCAGCTTTAGCTCTTCGTCCCCCACCGCGTCGGGGTTCGTTTTCGTTCCGCTGCCGCCGCGAATCTCGATCTCCAGCGCGCCTCCATCCTTCGCCCACCGGCTTTGCGGATACCGCTTCTTCAGGTCCGCCACCGTCGAGAGCGCCGCGTCGCGCTTGCCCTGCTTGTTCTGCGTGTACGCCAGCCAGTACAGTGCCGCGTCCGTCTGCGATCCGTTCATCTGCGCCAGTTCCTGGAATTTCTTCGCTGCCTCCGCGTATTGCCCGTCGTCCAGTGCTTCGCGCCCTTCGTCGTACAGATCCTGCATGTGCTCCTGCCGGTCGGCCTCGGCCGCCTTTTTGTCCTGCTCGCGCTCCCGGGCTTCTTCCGCTTCTTCGCGCCGCGCCGCTTCTTCGGCTTCGCGCTGCTCGGCCGTCGCCCGATCCGCCACGAAATATTGCGCCTCGCTGGGAGCTTGCGCCGCTTCCGCCGCCAGCGTCGCGCTTCCCGCGCCGGCCAGCCCCGGCAAAAGTGCCAGGCCCGCTGCGAGTCCCAGCCGTACTGCCGCCTTCTTCCACATCTCCGTCGTCTGCCCGCTCATGCTTTCTTCCTTTCCTGCATCCCTGAATTTCCCTGCGCCGGCGAGGGCCGCTCGCTCTTCTCCCGCTCTCGCAAGTCTTGGTTGACCACCCGGACCTTGAATAGAATCCCTTTCGCCTCGATCCGCTTCTGCAACGATTCGAACTGCCCCGGCGTCACTTCCTCCGGTGAATTCGCAATGTCCACCAGCACCCGCTCCAGTTCGTCCAGCGTGCTGGCCATCGCTGTGTCTCCCTCCCGCAAAGCCGTTTGCCGGTACAACCGGTTCTCGTCCACCAGTGCTTCCGCCCGCTTCTGTTCCGCTGCTATGTTGATCAGCTTCTCGCCTCGGCGCGCGTCGGTATTCGCCAACTCCACCAGCACCATCTCCGATTTGCCCAGATGCTCGCCCACTGCCACAACCAGAACCCGCTCCCTCACCTTCTCCGTTCCCGCGACGTCCGTCCCTCCCCCGAGCCTCTTCTTCCCCACTTGAATCCCGATGAGGTACGCCGCCAGAATCAACGCCGCCACCGCTCCCACCACCACCAGCCGCCGCGCTTCAAACAGTCCTGCCCACCAGCGCCCTCGCCTCTCTGGCAGCCGCGGTTCCAGTTGTTGCCACACTCGCCGCTCGTATCCCTCTCCCGGATCCGGCACCGGCATCGCGTCCAACGCCGCAAACACCGCTTCAATCTTCGCCAGTTCCTCCCGGCACTCCGGGCACTCCACCAGGTGCGCCGCCGCTGTCGCGCGGCCTTTCTCCTCGCCCTCTCGATACACGATCAACTCTTCTTCACTCAAGTGATTCATGACTCGCTTCCCATCGCTCGAGCCGCGCCGAATCCCCCGGCATACGGCTCCAGTGCCTTGCGCAGCTTCGATACCGCGCGGAACACCGTGTTCTTTGTTGCATTGGTGTTCGACTTCAGCACCGCCGCAATCTCTTCGATCGCGCAGCCTTGCCAGTGCCTCATCACGATCGCCGTCCGTTCCGCCGGCGTCAGTTCATTCAGCGCCGCCTTCATCTTCTCGGCCAGTTGCGCGCTCGCCGCCAGCCGTTCCGGCGACGGCGCCGTGTCCTTCGCCAGCGCCAGCGGATCGATTTCCATTCCGTCCTCGTGTGGCCCACGCGGGTCCTGCCTCCGCGACTGCTCCGCATTCCGCGCCCGCAGCCGGTCGATCCCATAGTTCGCGGCGATCCGGTACACCCACGTCCCAAAATTCGCTTGCCCCTCAAACTGCCGCAATTTTTGGTACGCTCGCAAAAACGCCTCCTGTACCACTTCCTCCGCATCTTGCCGGTTGCCCGTCATCCGGTACGCCATCCGAAACACGTTCCGGCTGTGCCGCTCCACGAGCACACGATACGCATCCCGCTCGCCCGCCAGCGTTCGTTCGACCGCCTCGGCGTCGCTGGTCTCAACCCCAGCCGTCTCCATCTCCTCGCGCATTCCCATCGTTAGACAGGTTTTCCCCTCTGCGGTTAGGTCCGTCCCCTCGCCGCTAACTTACCACTCCCCAGCCTCTTAGCGGCTTTCGCGGTCCCCTGCCGCCACGCAACCCGGCCGTACCGTGGCATAATGTCCCCTGCAGAACTCAGGAGTTTCACTTGATTCCACGCTACACCCGCCAGGAAATGGCTCATGTCTGGAGCGACGCCAATCGCTTCCAGAAGTGGCTCGATGTCGAACTCGCCGCCGCCGAAACGCTCGCCGCCGCCGGCCAGGTTCCCGCCGAAGCCGTCGCGCTCCTGCGCTCGCGCGCCAAAGTCGACGTCGACCGTATCCACGAAATTGAATCTCGCGTTAAACACGACGTCATTGCTTTCACCATGGCTGTCGGCGAATCCGTGGGCGACCCCGCCGCCGCCCGCTGGCTCCACTACGGCATGACCTCCAACGATGTGGTCGACACCGCGCAAGCCCTCCTCCTCCGCGACGCTTCCCGCATCATCGAACGCGACCTTGTCCTCTTCGGCGAAATCCTCGATCTCCGCGCCCACGAATTTCAGCACACCCCGCAGATTGGCCGCACCCACGGCGTTCACGCCGAGCCCATCACCTTCGGCTTGAAGCTCGCCAACTGGTTCTCCGAAAATCAGCGCAACATCAACCGCTTTCGCCAGGCTGCCGGCGAGGTCGCTTTCGGCAAGATCTCCGGTGCCGTTGGCAACGCCGCGCATCTCGGCACCGAAGTCGAAGAAAAGATCTGTCAGCGCCTCGGCCTCGCTGTCACCCGCGTCGCCTCCCAGGTCATTTCACGCGACCGCCACGCCCACTACCTCGCGACCCTTGCTCTCATCGCCGCCACCCTCGAGAAGATCGCTCTCGAAATCCGCCACCTCCAGCGCACCGAGGTTCGCGAAGCCGAGGAACATTTCGGCGGCGAGCAGCGCGGCAGCTCCGCCATGCCTCACAAGCGCAACCCCGTCACCTGTGAACAGATCTGCGGCCTCGCTCGCCTCGTTCGCGGCAACATGATCGCCGCCTATGAAAATGTCGCCCTCTGGCACGAGCGCGACATCTCCCATTCCTCCGTTGAGCGCGTCATCCTCCCGGATTCCACCATTCTCGTCGACTACATGCTCAACAAAATGACCGCCATCGTCAGCCAGATGCGCGTCTTCCCCGAGCGCATGCTCCGCAACCTCAATTCCACCCAGGGCCTCGTCTTCTCCGGCCAACTCCTCCAGGATTTGGTTGAAAAGGGAATGCCGCGCGATGAAGCCTACAAGGCCGTCCAGGAAAACGCCATGGCCGCCTGGGAATCTGAATCCAGCTTCCGTGACCGTGTCACCCAGGACGCGCGCATCACGAAATATTTGAACGCCGGGGAACTCCAATACGTTTTCGACCTCAACCGCCAGCTCCGCAGCGTCGACAAAATCTTCGACCGCGTCTTCGGCGCTCATCCGGCGGGCGAAGCTGGTGCCGCCGCCGTCTAGCTTGTCGGGCGGCCGATTGTCAGGTCGGCCCCGGAAACGCCGGCCGCGTTGGCGAATCTTCGCCTTTCCTCAAAACAAGAACGCCGCGGAACTCGTCTCCCGCGGCGCTTGCTTTCTCTCTCAACTGTAATTTGTCGGTTGTTGACTCCCAGCTACTCCACTCTTTGCACGTACCGCGCTTCCGATGTATCCACCCGGATCCGGTCTCCCTCGTTCACGAACGGCGGCACGTTCACCACCAGCCCCGTCTCCAGCGTCGCCGGTTTCATCACCGAGCTCGCCGTCGCCTTCTGCAGCGTCGGCTCCGTCTGCACCACCTTCATGTCCATCGTGTCCGGCAGGTCCACCCCGATCGCTTTCTCTTCGTGGAACTCGATCTTCACCAGCGTGTTCGGAATCAGGTAGTACACCGTCTCCCCGAGCTCTTCCTTCGTCATCTGCATCTGCTCGTACGTCTCGGTGTTCATGAAGTGGTATTCGTCGCCTTCGTTGTACAGATATTCGAACTCCACCTCGTCCAGGATCGCGCGGTCCACGAACTCTTCCGCCCGGAACCGGTAGTCGATGATCGAGCCCGTCCGCAGGTTCTTCATCCGCGTCTGCATCGATCCGCGCTTGTTCCCCGGCGTCCGGTGCTCCGTGCTGAACACCGAATACAGGTCTCCTTCGTGCTTGATCACCATCCCGGGCCGCAACAATGTCGCTTTTACGCTGCTCATAAATTCACGCGGCCTGACACTTCGGCCGTCCGCTCCTGTCCATTTGAATTGCGTTTCGGAAATTCCAGACGGCGGCCCACTGGAGCGACGCGTGGAATGACCTCCCTGCCGGACCACCCCCAGGCGGTCGCGGGCAGGCTCGAGGCACGCCGGAATACCCTCTCCCAGCGCGGATTTTCAGTATACCTTACTCCCCTCCGCACCGGTCAATCGCGCGAAGGGATCGTACGCACCGAGGGGAAATTGCTACACCTGGGGATCGCTCCCGTTTGCCGATGATTGGTACTGATACGTCAGTGGGAGGTTGCGCCGTTTATCAGGACTTGTTAATCGTAATCAGACATAATGCGGAAGACATGTGGGGAACCTCTCTGATTCAGCCCAGGTGGGTCAGCATCATAGCTGCGCTGTTCTTTTGTACGTCTGGAACATTCGCTTGCCTTTTGCTTTTGTTAGGTGCAACGAGTTTTTGGTATTTTCTCTGCGCTATTTTTGTGGACGTTGGCAGGCGTGGTCTGCCTCTTTCGGCCATCGTTTGGAGCGGCTCTTAGCACGTTTCCGGTTTTGGGGGTGGCCACGATGATGGTCCAACTCCTTCCACACTTTCGGGCAATGGACGCTAGTTATCGCGTTCTCTTGCTCTGTGTCGTAGTGGCGCTGCCTGTGATTTTGGTTTGTTTGCGGAAGAGTGGTCCCCGCATATGGCTGCCTCTGACAATTTCGTGCAGCATGGTCCTCATTTCATTCGGAGTGGACCGCCTCTTTACCAATAAACTCACAATTCACGAATACCCGATGAATTGGTCCACAAATGGAGTGACACCTTGGGGCCAAGTTGAAACCAACGCAAAAGGCGAATCGCCAGTTGTCATTTACCGCAGTGTTGAAGGCGGCTACTGCTTTGATGCCATTTTCTCGCCAGAACTGAAAACGAGATTATCGCAAACAAATAAGCCAATCGTGGCCGTGGAATACAACGTATTCAGAGATTTTGGCCGTGAAAGTGGCTACAACATCCGTACGGTTGATGGCATGGCCTTCAACGAGGGAGACCGAAACGTCCTTTCGGGAGAAGGATACGGAGGCTATATCGAAACGGATGCTTCCCGTCATACCGATTGCGGGCGCTGAGCGAACCGAGCTATCAACTCCTGGTAAGTCGGCAAACCGGCAACTGAGATCCTGATACCTAATTGGACGGTTAGTCCGTTTACCAGGACTTTCACTCGCTAGCTGGCAAGGCTAAGATGTCCGAATGCGTGCGAAAACCGCAATCTGGCTAATTGCGATTACTGACATCCTATTCGGTATTCACTTTGCCGCGTGGAAGCTAGGCTTCATGAACCGTCCTAATGTGGGTATCGACCCCTTCGCCGGATATATCGCGATATGGCTTGTGCTTTTTTGTGTTCTGACGATGGTTGAAATTGCAGCGGTCGTCCGTGACATCCTGAAAGGTGGACGCCGACTCCCTGCGATAGCGACGTCGCTGCTGATTGTTCAAGGTGGGCTTATTTGCTTTCTCTATTGGACGGTTATGGGAGTCTAAGTCCACTCCTTCGCCTGGGCTAAAAGCGGCTTAGTACGAAAATGGAAGGTAAGTCCGTTAATCAGGAGTGTCGGCCCATCGCATATCCTTAGTCGCGTTCTCTCGCAATCTTGAAATGGTGCCACCGCCCGATAGCAAAATGCTTCCCGCATTTGACCCTTCGACTCTGAGCATCCCTACCAGCAGATGCGCGATGCAAATCCTTTCGTGGTCTAAAGAGACTGAGCGCCCTAGAATAGTCCTGTGAATGAATACGACCATGATTGGAAAAGGTACCGGCGGCTGGTGATTTATTGGGTGGCTATAGGCATTGCGTTCGTACCCCTAATGGTGACGTTCGCCATCCTCAACAAGAGACTGTTCCTCAGTGACGCTTTGTTTCCATACATAGCTGGTTTGTGGATTGTCTTTTGGTTTGTGTCGTACATGCGAATCTGCGCGTTTAAATGCCCTCGCTGTGGAGAAACTTTCATCGGAGACTTGGGAGCGTCGCGCAATGTCTTCCTCTTCCGCAAGTGTGCTCATTGCGACTTACAAAGGCATCCGAATGCGCTCTCTGTTTTTCATTCGCCATAAAACGACTTCACTAGCGCCTGACTTATAGAGAGGAAACGACAGCGGGTCCTGATACGTCAATGGACGGTTTGCCCGTTAATCGGGACTTGCGGCGCGTCTGGCATCTACAGACAGCGGAAAATACACCAAAGATGGCAGTCCGCGTGAGGCTCGTTCGGGTATTCCCGAATTAGGGCTTCCCGCACGGTCCGAGCACGCTCGTGCTCTGTTAAAAGGCCTTTCTCCGAAAGTTCGCTGTTGGAGAATGCTTTCGGAAATCCACCACAGTTGGTTAGTGCGCTCATCCCTGAATCCTTTTCTACCAAGTCATACCCAATAAACTCGAACCCTTCGGGAACTTGGGCGGCACTAGGCTTGCCAGCAGGAATGGAGGCTATTTCGCCGCGCAGATAATCAAGGTCAATAAAAAAGTGAAGCATGAAATCTTCGTTTACAATGTGATTCCAGTAATCCGGCTTAATGTCGGGGAGAACAGTTGGGCAAAGACTAGAGTCGAGCGAAACAACCTCTTCAAGTTGTCTAAGGCCTGAGCATGCGATGTACTTTGCCCATGTGGCATCGGTCTTGTCGAATTTTACAGTTGCAACAAACCAAGGAATCATTGGTGTCAGGGCTCTTGTTACCCCGAAGATTGTACCGCGCAAGAGTCAAGTCCCGATTAGTCGGCTTACCGGAAACTGGGGTCCTGATACCTCAATGGACGGTTAGTCCGTTTATCGGGACTCGCTGGTGATTTTGACGAGAATTTTTGTCAGTGCTCCGAAAAAACGACCGTTAACTGATTTGAAGCTACGCTGTGCTGGATTTTCTCTTGGAGAATATCGCCGGCATCAACTACGGCGCTCAACGCACATCGAAGTGAGATTCGATATGTCCCTTTCCCATTAGGGCGGAGAAAAAGGTCAGGGATTTCGATGCCTCGCAATTCCAACCTCTGGGCCGATTTCAGTACAAACAATTCGTCTTGCTGCTGAAACTTCTTTCCGAACTCGCACCATGTGTGACCCGCCGGACTGCTCGACGTCCGTTGTGTCGCAACATCGACAATCTTCCACTCCAGAAGAGTTGCGCCGTCGGTCAACATTGAAGACGGTAGCCGAATATCGGCCTTAGTGTTGTTCACTGTTCACAATGAATGCTCGATAGCGCGGCGAATCACCTGCCCGGACGAGCGTTGGACCAGATAGCATCAACGTCAGAGAGCTAATTGGCTGTGCGCTCAGCGATAATCCACCAAGCAGTGTAATGGTCAGAATCCCGGTGAGGCCCAATTTGAAAACTCGCATAGTCACTTGCCCCAATACTATCTCAAGTCCGACGTAACCGAGAACGGGTCCCGATTATTCAGCGTAAGTCCTGGTAAGTCGGCAAACCGGCAACTGAGGTCCTGATACCTAATTGGACGGTTAGGCCGTTAATCAGGACCTATGGTCGATGGCAATGTTTTTCTGTCTCGACTGGGATATGCTCACGGCACTGCGGGGGACCGAATGCAGGCGCAAACAATAGACCAACGGCCAGCACAGGTAACACGATGGCTTCGTTCAAGTTTTTTTAGTTCCCTTATTGCCGCGTTCGGTGCCGGAATATTTCTGGGACAAATCCTAACTCGCCACGATGCTCGGGTCGTTGAAGTTGTGTTGGTTGCAGTATTTCTTGTAGGCGTTGTTTTTCACTCAGGGCGAGTTCTGCCCTTCATTCCGAAACAAGGCAAATGAGGCTGGAAGGATCTCAACCGTCGCGCCTTGCCTCTCACTCATCCGGCCTGCCATCCGATCCAATCGCAATTGCGCCTACCGGCGAACCCTATTCCGCTCCCTATAGATCCGCCACCGCCGCCTCTTCCGTCGCCGACGTCTCAAAGATCGGCAGCAGCCGGGCCAGCTCCAGCGCCCTCTTCAATCTTGGACCCATGTGGCACAGCTTCAGACGCCCGCCCTTCGCCTTCGTCTTCCGGTGCGCCTCAATCAATGCTCCCAGCCCCGCGCTGTCCACATAATCCACGTGCTCCAGGTTTACCACCACTCGCGTCGCTCCTCCGTCCAGCAGCCGGTCCACCGTGCTTCTCAGTCCGTTGCTCTCGTCTCCCAGCACCAGGCGTCCCCGGAGCGCCAAAAAGTAAATTCCGCCCGCTTCCCGCTGAGTAATCTCCAAAGACACAGGTTCTCCCCCATCTCTCCAATCATCGCCCAACGCATTCCATCATATTCCAATTCTTACTCTCGAGTCGTCTCGCCCCACCCTTTGCACCTGGGTTCGTCTTCGCGTGGCACAGTCATTCCTCTCTGTGCGCCTTGGTAGGGGCCTTCCGAGGCCGTCCGCCCGGTTCGTCGTTTGAACCTGGGTCTTGGAGCTCATTGCTTTGGCTGTTCGCTCCGCTCCGTCAAACTCGCGCTTCCCCCAGGCTTCGGCGGACCCGCCGGCAAGCCGGTCACCTGCTTCAGCTTCTTTTCCAGCTCCTCGGCCGCCTCCGCTGCGGGCTTCTCGCCGGTCAGCACGGAATGCACCAATTCGAAATACGATTTCGTGACTTCTTCATAAAAATCTTTTGTGATCGCGGACGGCCGGCTCACCACCGTGCTCGCCTGCGTTCCTTCCAGCCGCCCGTGCGGCTCCAGCAACGACGGCAGGTCGGATCGCTCCGGGGTCGGCTTGGCCGGATCGTCCTCGTGCGACTGCAGTTCCTCCCGTATTAGAAACCGCACCAGTTCGATCGCTTCTTGCCGGTGCGGTGTGTGCTCGGAGATCGCCAGCCCGATTCCTCCCAGTGTGCCGGCGCGGCCGCCCGGACCTCCCGGCATGCCCGTGAATCCCGTCTGCTCCGGTTCCAGCGGGCTTTGCCAATGCGTCAGCCGGTACCGCCACTGCCACGTTCGCCGGAAGGCCGCCAGCCCCGAATCAAACAGGTTCAGCGAATCAAGCTCGTGATACGCGATCACGCTTGGCGGCGAGATCCAGCCCACCCACTTCCGCGCTCGTTCCCACGATCGAATCGCGGCCGGATTATTCACGCTGATCGTCCCGTCATCCTCGATGATCTTCCCGCCTCCCTCCGACACTTGCCATTCCAGCGCGTTACACGTCAGCGCCTCCGTTCTCTTTCCTTGCCACACGTAACCCCAGAAGTCGCTGCGCCCTTTCTTGCGTTCCCCCTCCTGGATCCGCGCTGCCATCTGTTCCAGTTCGCCCCACGTTCGTGGTGGGTGGTCGAATCCATATCTGTGAAGCAAGTCCGCCCGGTATTCCAGCACTCCCACCTGCGCATGATAGGGAATTGCCACCACCTTGCCGCCCACCGAGTAGGCCGCCACCAGTTTGGGATCAAGTCCCTCGATTTCCTTTGCTAGGTACGGACGCAGGTCGATCAGATGATCCGCCAGGGCGCCCGGCCAGATCACGTCGATTGCCAGTACATCTGGACCGGAACCGCGCTGCTGTAGCAGCTTGCGCGAGAGCGCCAATTGCCCCGATGTGCTTTCCGGCACGGGCAAGTACCGCACGCCCGTTCCGCTTTGCTTCGCGAAACGCAGCGTTACCTCCTCCGCCATCGGCCGTTCGTCCGGTTGCGACCACTCGGGACTCAGGAAGGTCAGCGTCACCTGCTGTTTCTTCGCTTGGCAGGACGCTAGTGTCACCACGAGCGTCGCCAACAGCAGGCCGATTCCAGCCTTCTGCCGTCGCCGCCCTTTCACTGCCTCGGAGCTTGCTCTCATCGGTCTCGCTGCGCCAGGTTTCGCATGATTCCAATGTTTTGGCCGAAGATTCCGCCCATCGACTCGGAATCTCTCCCCAAAACCGCCGTCTGCTCTGGGCGAAACAGCATAACACCCCAGCCCCTCGCCAAGGGCACGACTTCGTTCTCCTTCAGTGGCGCAGGCATTCTTGTCCGTGCGCCCCTGCCTCTCCCTCTCCCCACTCCACCTCAGCTCTTAACGCATCCGTTCCAATTTCAATTCAGCCCACTTCCCGGCACGGATTTCTCTTGACCTGGCTATTATTATATGGTAAACTAATTTGTTCTTAATGTGACACGCTAGTCGTGTCACGGGCTTCGCTCCGCCCAACGCTCTTTGACAACCGAATCTCACAATGGCCCGGGTCCGGCGCGCCTAACTGCCTTTCAAGTCAACACTTACGCAACGCCCTTCCGTAAGTCCCTTTGTAGTCAACACTTCCGAAAAAACAGGGGGAGGGGGAGTAACCACACTGCAAACAGGAACGGCGTCTGCCGCATGTCGCTGCGCCGCAATCTCCTGTACCATACCGTACGCCGCGCCAGCCAACTGCCTTCATTCCTTCAGTTTCCCGCTCCGTACCGTACCGCCGCTGGGAAATGCGCATCTCGTCCCCGCAATTCCGCACGGCGCTTGTCCAGAACCGCTTTCTTCCAGTACTATCCGGGCCTTGGCGGAGTGAACTCTCGGAGGTTTCCAGGTGAACTTCGACGTCTTCATCAGTTATTCCTCGAAGGACAAAACTGTTGCAGATGCCGTCTGCGCCCGGCTGGAATCCGCGGGCATTCGCTGTTGGATCGCTCCCCGTGACGTTCTCGCCGGCACCTCGTACGGCGAGGCCATCATTGAGGCCATTCACACCGCCAGGATCATGGTTCTCGTTTTTTCCTCCAACGCCAACTCTTCCGGCCACATTCCCAAGGAAGTCGAACGCGCCGTCAGCAACGGTCTGACGATCCTGCCGTTCCGCATCGAAAATGTTCCGCCGGGAAAATCCCTCGACTATTTCATCGGTTCCGTCCACTGGCTCGACGCCATGACCCCGCCGATGGAGCAGCACCTCGATGCTCTGGCTTCCACCGTCCACAAGTTGCTTCCTGGAAAATCCGTGGACCCTGGCGCGCCCCCTGCTTCCGTCCAACCCGCTCCGAGTGCGGTCGCGCAGCCGCCCCGCCAAGCCGCCGTTCGCCCCGCGGTCAACAAACCGCCGGCAGCTCCCCCCAAGGCACTCTGGATTGCCCTTGGCGCCGCCGTCGTGGTCGGCGCTCTCGTCTTGGGATTGGTTCTGCGTCGCGGCGGAAGCGATCCAGCCCCGGTGGTCAGTTCGCCGGTTGCCTCCACACCCCAGCCCGGCACCCCCGCTCCCAAACCAGCACAAGACCCTTCTCGCCTGCCCGATCTTGTAAAAAAAGATCTCGCGGAGGTCCAGAAGCTCACCGCCAACGAACCGATCATTGGTTGCTATCAGTGGTTCAACAATGCGCCCGTAGTTATCCATGCAAACGGAACCATCGTTGGTGGCCCGTTCACCGGACACTGGCGCCTCATGACCGCCAGCGCCACCCGCCGCACCTACACCTTCACATGGCCGGAAGCCACAGACACCGTCACGATTGCGCCCGACCAGCAATCCCTCACGGGAGGGAATCAATACGGTTTCCCCACTTCCGGAACGCGGATTTCAGGCGGGAATGGTCTCCTCGGAGTCTGGCGCTGGCCCAACGGTACGCCACTGACCGTCCTTCCGAATGGCACTTTCTCGGCCGCGACGTTTGTCGGCAGGTGGAAGGCAGTTGACGCCGCCCGCGGAGTTTACGCTCTCACCTGGCCGAAGCCGGTCGATAGCGTCACGCTTTCCGCCGATGGCTCGCGGATTTCCGGCGCGAATCAGTACGGTGTGGCCATCTCCGGCACTCGCACGCAGCCCTGCTCGGAAAACTAGCGCCGCGATGCTGGTTTTCGAACTGTTTTTGAAAGCATCGCTTCCTTACGGTTTCGCCGCCGCCCGCGCTTTCGCGCCTTCCGCCATGATTTTCTCAATCTCGTCGGCACCGCGCGGTAGCTTCCGGCTCAGCAACTCGTACCCAGTTTCTGTGATCAGTACATCGTCTTCAATCCGCACGCCCAGGTTTTCTTCAGGGATATAGATTCCCGGCTCAACCGTCACCACCATCCCCGGCGCCAGCGGCTTGCACGAATCACCCGGGTCGTGGACGTCCAACCCGATGTTGTGACCAAGTCCATGAATGAAATACTGTCCCAGCGATTTCCCATGTTGATCTTTTCCGTGCGAGTCAATGTAGTCGTAGGCGATCTTGTAGACGCTGTTTTTGCCTTTGCGGCACATGTCCATGCCTGGCTTCATCGCTTTCAGTGCCGCTTCCTGGGCTCCCAGCACGATCTCGTAAATTTCCCGTTGTCTCGGAGTGAACTTGCCGTTGGCCGGCAGCGTCCGCGTAATGTCCGCAGCGTAACCGGAGTACTGCGCGCCCACGTCAAGCACCACGATGTCACCGTCCTGGATCCTTCGGCCCAGCTTGTCGTAGTGGAGCGCTGTCGAGTTTGGTCCCGCGCCGACAATGGGCGCATACGCTTCCGCCTCCGAGCCTCCCATCGCGTGGGTTTCCACCATCTTTGCGGCAACTTGGTACTCCCAAAGATCCGGGCGCATCATCTTCATAGCCTCGACATGCGCCTCGTCGGAGAGGTCGATGGCCTCGCGCAGCAGGGTCACTTCGGTCGGCGACTTGATGACGCGCAGGTCGTAAATGTTGCTCCGGATATCCTTTACGGTAACTTCCGGAGCGGCTTGCTTCAGCCAATCGGCGGTCTCTCGTTCGTGGGGATACCCGCCTAGTTCCTTTTGGTAGGGAAGGAGAGTGTAGACCGTCGGATAGATGCGCGCCAGGCGTTCGACGGTCGCACGCAGTTCCGGCATCGGTTTGACTTGCGCGAATCCCGTCCGCGCTTCAATCCCCGCATCATTGGGCGCCATGCGCACGCCGTTCCACCTTTCTTTCCGGGTATCCTTCGGCGGCAGGAAGAAAATCTCGCGAGGCCCCTGCCAATCGTCTTTTTTGGACTTGCTGGCTTCCGGCGGCAGCAGGATCAGAGCCGCCTCTTCCTCGTTGTGGCCGGTCAGGTAGTAGAAATTCTCTTCCTGGGCGAATACGTAGGTTTGCGCTTCTTCTTCTTTTCCCGTGTAACCGAGAAGCACGATGGGCCCATCGATGTTCGACGTCAGCTTCGCGCGCCGCTCCGCGTACACTGAATTGGGTTCGCGTTGCCGCCTCTGCTGCGCGTTTGCGGGGGGCGCCGTCGCTGCCGCGACTGCCAGAACGCCCGCCGCAAGCTGCGGGCAGAGCCTCCGGACAACACGATTCCCTCCGTTTTGCAGACCGCTCATCGATTCACCTCAGGTTGATTCTTGGGCCCTGAACAGAATTCCAAATTGTAGCGCAACCGCAACACGCGAGCCACCTAGCCTCTCCCGACTGTCTCCCGGGCCGGTTCCTTCCGATGCCCACCCGCTTAGTCCAACGACACTTCTGCCGAAATATGCATCCACCTCGCCTCCGAGGGATTAGCATGGGAGGAAGGACCGACCCTGTCTGCCGGAGGAGTTCATGGAACGGGAACGGCGCCGCACACCCAGGCTCATCTTTATTGCCAGCGCGGAGTTGTATGAGGAGGAATCCGATGTTCGTGTGGCTTCGCGAGTCAGCGAACTCAGCCTTCACGGCTGTTATCTCGATATGATGAACCCGTTTCCTCCCGGCACCATCATCCGTCTGAAAATTGTTTCCGGAGACATGACGTTTCAATCCAAGGCCCGCGTGATCTACTCCACTTCGAACGTAGGGGCGGGCGTCGCTTTCCTGGATGTCGAGCCGAAGTATCAGTACATTCTGCAGCGCTGGATGGAGGAAGCGGGGAAGGCGTAGGTCACGCGGCGCTTCGAATCACCGATTGCAATACGGCGACGTAGTGACACGAGCTTCCGCCCAGCACGAACAGGTGCCAGACGGCGTGGCTATACGGCAACCGCTTCCACGCATAAAACACCACGCCTGCCGAATATAGAACGCCGCCAGCGGCCAGCCAGAGGATTGTCGCGGCCGGCACATGTGCCAGGACCGGCTTGGCCGCAATCACCACCAGCCAGCCCATCGCGACGTACACACCGGTTGATGCGTGTTCGAAGTGATCGACGAACCACAGCTTGAAGAGAATACCCGCGAAGGCCAGCCCCCATACCACGCCGAACAGCGACCATCCCCACGGTCCGCGCAAGTTCAGCAGGAGGAACGGCGTGTAGGTCCCGGCGATCAGCAGATAAATGGCGCCGTGATCGAAGATCCGCAGCGTTCGCTTGAGCCGGGGCGACAGCACGGCGTGATACAACGTGGACGCCGAATACAAGCATACCAGGCTCGCTCCATACACCGAGCACGCCACGATGTGCCACGCCGAGCCGCGCACGATCGCGAGCACCAGCAGCGTGACGAATCCGGCGACGCTCAGCACCAGCCCTACGCCGTGTGTCACGCTGTTTGCGATTTCTTCCGCGCTCAACCGTCGGCGCTTCCTGCGGTCGATCTCCACAAGAACATTGTTCCGCCATGCTTCCGTTGGCGCAAGCGTTTTCGCGCACGCTGTTTTCGCCTATTGCTTGTAGCGTTCTTTGTAGAAATCGATCTGCTGCTGCAATTCGTCCTTCGATAATCCTGAGGTCCACTTGTGATAGTCGGACTTCATCACGTCGGCCGTTATTCCCGGCATCAAATGCTCGGCCTCCGGGATGAACTCCGTGTAAAAGGTCCTGGCCACCTCAAAAAATCCATGCCACTGCGTGTAGTCCGGCCCCATCATGGCCGTGCCCATGCGGGCCCGGCGTCCCTGGTGGTGCCATAACTCGTAGTAAGTCCATTCAATCTTTTCGTCGAACGGCGTGGGTGTGAGCTTTTTCGCGGCATACAGCTTGTCCATGATGGATTTAGCCGGCTTGGCGAACTTCTCGTTATAGAGGTCGATTGTCCCTTCGTATTGCTTGTAGAAGTTATCCACCCAGCCCGTCGCATGGCAATTGGAGCAGACGTCCATCATGTTGAGCCGCCGCTTCTCCCAATTTTCCAGCTTGATGGAAATTGCCGGGCGCAGGGTGTAGCTGATCCGGTCTCCCACATCGTGTGTGACGGGCTGATTACTGGTCGCCGACATGTGGCAAGTCGCGCACGTTGGCGCAGCCGAATAATCCTTTCCCACCACCCAGGATTTTGAGTCGAGATTCATCTTCGCCATATTGGCGCGGTACTGAATCCCATGCTTCGACTCATTGTAGATCTCGAGCTGCGGATGATCCGGCCCGAGATGGCATTTCCCGCAGTTCTCCGGCATCCGCGCCGTCGCGGAGCTGAAGGTGTGCCTGCCGTGGCAGGCGGCGCAGGTTCCCTGGCTTCCATCGGGATTCACCCGGCCGATGCCGCTGTTCGGCCAGGTTGTCGCCTCGAATTTCCCTTCACCCAGGTACTTCACCTCGCTTCCGTGACATTGCCGGCAGCCATTGTTCGCAGCGGGGCCGCCTTCCACGATCTCTCCCAGCATGTTGTCCAACGAACCGATGAACTTGGCCGCCGCGGCATGATGGCTTTTCTCGAATTGCCGCACTTCAGCCGCGTGGCACCGCGCGCAGTAGTTTGGAGTCACGATGACCGCGATCTTGTGTCCGTAGTGGTCGAAGGTCGCAGGATCGCTGTCGTTTGCTTTATGGCACGAGTAACAGTCCACGCCCTTCCTGGCATGTTCACTCGATTGCCACTGCTCGACGATCCCGGGTGTCGAGCCCGTGTGGCATTCAATGCACGCTTTGCCCTCCGCGGAGAGCCGCGGGTTGTCTCCGAAAGCAAAAGGGGCGAACCACAGCGCGAACACAAAACAACAAAAACGGAATTTCATGCGGGACCTCCACGGCGGAAAGCAGCTTTGCTGAAGGCAATTGTATGCCCGGTCGCGCGGCAAGAAGAGACAAAAGTCACAGCAAGGAAGCGCTGGAGCGGTCCGCTAAAAGCCCGGGGCGCCCGAGGACGCCGGGCGCATTTCCGGCGCGTTCACGTCGAATCGCAAGTGCGCAAACCACGACTGGCTGAGCGACATGAAGCCCGTGTAGAGATAGCCCCACACGAACAGGAGCAGAAATGGCACTGTCGCGTAGTTTTCGTTGCGGATCGTGTACAACACCGCCAGGGCGAAATACAGCCCCAACCCAATCTCGAAGTAGGGCATCCACCCCGACTTGTTTCTGTACTTCTTCGCGGCAAACGTTCCGGACTTGCCTTCAATTTTGAATTTTGGGGTTCGCGCGAATTCCGATTTCTTACCGAGGATAGCTTCGATAACTGCCTGCGCATTCCTTACGCTGATCCCGATTCCTGTTGCCATGACGAACGGCATATACAGGAATGTGGAGAGCCAGGTCTTCGGCCGCAATTCTTTCTGGGCTGCCAGATAGAAACTCGAAATGGAGCAGGTGGACGCGAGAAACAGCGGCAAATCAATCACCAGCATCTGAAACCAGCCCTGGTAGAAACGGACGATCATCGCCGGCAACAGCATTGTCGAGAGCAAAACCATCAAAGGGTACGAAATGTTCGCGGTCAGATGGAAGAACGCCTCCGATTTCACGTGCCACGGCACATCGGACTGAAACACCTTCGGCAGGATCTTCTTTGCCGTTTGCATCAACCCCTTGGCCCAGCGAGCCTGCTGCGCCTTGAAGCCATTCATGTCCACAGGCAATTCCGAAGCGCACTCGATGTCCGGCAGGTACATAAATTTCCAACCCTTCAGCTGCGCCCGGTAGGAAAGATCCGTGTCTTCCGTCAGTGTGTCATGCTCCCAACCGCCGGCCGAATCGATTGCCGCGCGCCGCCATACGCCGGCGGTGCCATTGAAATTGAAGAAAGTGCCGCGCCGCGAACGCCCGCCGTGCTCGATGACGAAATGGCCGTCGAGCAGGATGGTCTCCACGCGCGTCAGCAAGGAATAGTCGCTATTGAGATATGTCCAGCGCGTTTGTACCATGCCGATCTTCTTGCCGGCTTCTCCGTTCAGGAAATATGGAATCGTCCGTCGCAGGAAATCGGACGGCGGGATGAAATCCGCGTCAAAGATCGCGACAAACTCCCCTTGCGCCGTCCTCAATCCGTTTTCGAGAGCGCCGGCTTTGAATCCTTCGCGGTTCGTCCGGTGGATATAAACGATCGGCAGTCCCTGAGCCGCGTGCCGCTCCACGCAAATCCGCGCCACCTCGCGGGTCTCATCCGTGGAATCATCGAGCACCTGAATGTCGACGAGTTCCCGGGGATAATCGAACTGCGACACGGCGTCCACGAGCCGCTCGATGACGTACCGCTCGTTAAAGATGGGAAGCTGTATGGTAACCTTTGGCCAGTCGGTAACGGGCGGCGGCGTCGCGGGAACGTTTTTCCGGTATGCGAAGTAGTCGTACAAGAGCACGTAGCGGTGCAGGCCGTACGCGGCCAGAATGAATAGCACAATAAAATACGGGATCATCATCGCCAAGTCGAACGCGTTGGCGTGATACACCCCGCTGAACGTCCGGTCGGTGATCTTGTGCCAGTAATGGCTGAGCGGATTCTGTTGGGCCGCGATCAGAAATGGGGCGAGATTCAACAAATCTTCCGTTTCCTCGAATGACATCCACGCCGACGCAAAATCGGTTCATGTGGTTCTGGTTGCTGGGCGCAGCTGTTCCGCTCGAACTGATTTACCTGCGTATGCACACCTTGTACTACCTCAAAAATCATGCCATCGGTTTTATCGAACTGGCTCTGGCGGCAGGCGTGATCTATCTGATCGCCTTGTACGCCCTGACCCGCCTTCAGGCCACTCGCGTGGCTACCATTTTACTGATTTTCCTGGCGATTGTATTCCGCGCCCCTCTCTGGACGATGGAGCCGACCCTCTCCGACGACGTACATCGCTACCGCTGGGAAGGGAAGGTTCAATCGGCCGGCTGGAATCCGTATTCCATCGCACCAATTGATCCGCGCCTCGCCGCACAGCGCGATGGCTCGTTCGCCATCATGCCTGGTCCCGAGCTTCCCGCCATTTACCCGCCCGCCTCCGAGCTCGTCTTCCGGATGGCTTGGAAGTTCTTTCCAGACCCAATCCGTTTCAAGATCCCCTTTGAAGTGGCTGATGTGCTGACTATTTTTCTGCTCGCCCGGATTTTCCGGAAGGACGCAAATCGCAATTTCCGGCTGGCTGTCTACGCGTGGAATCCGTTGGTCATCGTGGAATTCGCGGGAAGCGGCCATAATGATGTCCTGGCGGTGTTCGGAATTGTGTGCGGACTTGCCATGCTGCGAAAGTGGCCGGCGCTTTCTTCCGTACCCGTTGCGCTGGCGGCGATGGCAAAAGTGTTTCCCGCGGTCCTGTTACCCGTGTGGTTTCGCCGTGCGGGTTGGCCACAGAAGACGGCCGGCTGGTGGGCTATCGCTTTCGCCGCCGTCACAGGGCTCGGCGTTCTCCTTCCGTATTGGCGAGGCCTCGGCATGTTGGGCTCCAACCTCACCTATTACGAGGCGACTTGGAAGAACTACCATGCCAGCCTGTATTCGCTTATGGACTGGCTGACGGGAGGCCATACTGGCCTTCCGGCTGTGGTCGGCGTGCTGGCCTCATGGGGACTCGCGTTTTGGCTCGCGTGGAAGCGCGCTGAACCCGCGCGCGCCGCTTTTCTCCTGATCGGCACCATACTTGCGTTCAGCCCGAACGGCTACTCCTGGTATTTCACATGGATAATTCCCTTGCTTTGTTTTTTTCCGAATCCCGCATGGTTGATGCTCACAGTCCTGCAATTCCTCTCCTACAACGTTCTGATTGGCTACGGAATTCTGGGTGTCTTCCAGTTTGACCGGTCGCTGCAGTGGCTCGTCTACGCGCCGTTCTACGCGCTTTTGATGTTGCGATGGTTGTACTTGCGGCATCGGGGTTCTTCGTCAAAGGGTGTTTACACATCTTCACCGCTTCCTGCGGCATAATGGCACCTTCCCTCATGGCAGATTCTTTGCAGGAGGAATCGCGAACGCGCGGATCCCTTGTCGAACTGACAAAGGAATTCCTTCGTCTTGGCTTTGTCGCTTTCGGCGGCCCGGCGGCGCATATCGCCATGATGGAAGAGCGTTTTGTGCGTCGCCTAAAGTGGCTCTCGCGTGAGAGTTTTGTCGACATGCTCGGTGCGGTCAATCTTCTGCCGGGACCCAGCTCCACGGAACTTGCCATCTACCTTGGTGAAGTCCGGGGCGGTGCTCTCGGCTTGCTGGTGGCCGGCTGCTGCTTCATTCTGCCCGCGGCGTTTCTTGTCGTTGCCCTCGCGTGGGCCTATCAAGCCTACGGTTCCGTGCCGCAAGTCGCGGGACTGCTTGTTGGGATCAAGCCCGTCGTCGTCGCACTGATCGCACAGGCGGTCTGGAACCTTGCGCGCACCGCCCTAAAGAGCATCCCCCTGGTATTCCTGGCGGTTGGCGTCATCGCGGCGTCCGCATTCGGCGCGCCCGTGCTTGCGCTGCTAGCCAGCGCTGGAATTCTGTGGATGCTGATTCGCGAGGGAGCGAGATTCGCGCGACCGAACGCCGCGCTATCCATGCTGGTCCTGCCCACTTCCGCTACGGCAGCAAGCTCGCTCACGCTTTCAGCCGTGCTGCTCTACTTCTTGAAGATCGGCGCGGTTCTTTTTGGCAGCGGCTACGTGCTTCTCGCGGTGCTGCGTGCCGCCCTCGTTCTGCGCTTGCACTGGCTGACCGACGCGCAACTGCTCGACGCGATTGCGGTGAGCCAAGCCACACCGGGTCCGTTTTTCACGGTCTCCACGTTCATCGGCTTCCTTCTGGCCGGCTGGAAGGGTGCGGCACTGGCGACGGCAGGAATGTTTCTGCCCGCGTTCCTCTACGTCGCGGCCACTTCGCGGTTTTTGCCGAAGCTGCGCAAGTCGCCGGTAGCCAGCGCGTTCCTGGATGGCGTGAACGCTGCCGCGGTTGCACTGATGGCCTTTGTTGGCTGGCAATTTGCCCGGGCGACTCTCGTCAGTCTGCCGGTCGGCTTCATTGCGCTGGTGAGCGCGTTGTTGGTCTTCCGCTACAAGGTGAATTCAACGTGGCTTGTTCTCGGCGGCGCCGCGCTTGGGATTCTCCTCCGCATGATCGGCGGAATCTGACCGCGCCTGTTACGCCACTAGCACGATCTTGCCGTACGCGCCGGGGGCGAGCACATCCTGGTGCGCCTGTGGGGCATCCTTCAGCGGCAACTCTTTCCCGACAATCGGCCGCATGGCCCCGCTTTCCAAGCCAGCCGCAATGGCGGCGTGAATCTCTCGAGTTTCTTGTTCCGTGGCCGCCCACAAGGTAAAACCCCGCGCCGATGCGCGTCGCGCCATTAGGTCTCGCGGATTGATGACAATGTCGCCGCGGTTCCCGATAATAATCACTCTTCCTTCCTTCGCAAGGAGCTTCAAGTCCGTCGCCAGATTTACGTTGGCTAACATTTCCAGAATGACGTCCACGCCGAGTCCTCCGGTGGAGTTCCAGATGTCTTCGGCATACCCGGCCTTCGAATGGTCGAAGATGTGTTGCGCACCCTCCTTCTTCGCCAGTTCGAGTCCCCTGGCGCTGCCGGCGGTTCCCATGACCTTCATGCCCATAGCGCGCGCGATTTGCACGGCGGCGGTGCCGACGCCTCCGCTCGCGCCGTGCACCAGAAGCGTTTCCCCGGCGCGGGCCTTTGCGTGATGGTAGAGCGCTGTGTACGCGGTGCCGTATGGCACCCACAACCCCGCTCCCTGCGCGAACGAAATAGTTGCGGGTAGGGGATACAGTTGGGACTCGTCGGCCAACGCGTATTCGGCGTACGCGCCGGTCAGCGTCTTTGCCGTATAAACCCGCTCTCCCGTCTTGAATTTCTTCACACCGTCACCGACTGCTTCGACGGTTCCGGCCGCGTCCGACCCCGGGGTGTAGGGCAGCGCCGGCTTGATGGCATACGTGCCGTTTCGCATATAAGTGTCGTAAGGATTTACGCCCGCCGCATGGACGCGCACCAGGATCTCTCCCGCGCCGGGTTTTGGCGTTGGCACTTCCCGCAGTTCCAGCACTTCCGGGCCGCCGAATTTGTGAACTTGAATCGCCTTCATGGGATTGTCTCCGATCCTCTCGAGCAGCTGAGACCGCCGTTCTAAAAATGATCGTCGTGCAACAGGTGAGCCGGGTTTTCGTCGCTCACTCCGCTCGTCTTCGCCCACGCCGTCGTTTCCCAGTTATCCCGGCCCTTCTTGTGCGGGACCCAGGGCGGCATCGAATGATTCAGGTGAAGCGCGAGTGCATGAACATACGGCTCGTACATTTGGCGCAGCTCTTCCAATCTCTGCGCCGCTTCCGGCGTGGTCAGAAGAGGCATGCCATGCTTCGCCAATTTTGTGCGTAACTTTTCGAGCGTCTCAGGTGGCAAGCGGTTACTTGCCGGCGGCCGCGGTGGGGCTCCGAATACCTGGCACAGGTCCACCACCGCATGGCGCGCAATCGCAAACGTCAGTTCCGCCTGCTTCGAGCAAGCATCTTCCACGCCCGCGATGACCAGCGCACAGGTATCCAGAATTGCGGTCAACGAAGCGATCCACGACTGATTGTCGTGCTGCGACCGGAAGTACGCGAGCACCGGATAAGACAAGTGCGACTCCAGGAGTTGCGCGCACCAACGCTCCCATTCGCTCAACAATTTCTGCAGCGCCTGCTCCCCACCGTGATACGCGTGCCGCCGCAGCAGTTCTCCGGCCGTCGGCGGGGTGCCCGCGCGTGCATCCAGGAGCGCGATGTTCGTCTCGCGATTGCTGAACGCGCCGTAGATGAACGGAAGATACCCGATCATCGCCGCCAGGAATCCGAACCCCAATCCCGCCTCGCACACTACCAGAAAACGCGCCAAGCCAGACTTTGGCACAACGTCGCCAAGCCCCAGCGTAAAAAAGGTCGTCCCGCTCAGATAGAGGTCCGTGTACAGGCTAGGTATCGTTCCGGAAGAATTGACCGCCGAGCCCGCGCCATACTGCATCATTCCGAAGGAAAGAACGAGTCCGGCAGCCCATACTCCGATCAGCACAAACAGTGAGATCGGCCCGAAAAAACCCAAGAACGTTTCTCTGGTTTTCCGCGGCAGCGCCCGCGCATACAGCTTCCACGTCCTCCATGTGAAGAGGTAGTAGAACCGGGTCAAGCGGAACCGGCGAGTGACTCGTCTCGGCAGGATGATCGCTTCGAACGCGTCCCAAAGCACAATCAGAAAAATAGCGACACCGCTAATGAACACACCCGGAGCGGGAATCATGCCGAGCATTGTACTCGCATTGCTGTTTCCCGGGAGTTATGCGGACTTCGAAGTCACCAGCTGTGAACTTACGGTGATTTCGGCTTTGTACAGCTTCGAGACCGGGCAGCCCGTTTCCGCGGCCTTCACCGCAGCGTCGAACTTCGCTTTGTCCGCGTTGGGTACGTGTGCCACCAGGTCGAGATGACTCTTGGTGACGGCAAAACCGTCAGCCAGCTTTTCCAGAGTAATCGTACAGGTGGTCTCGAGCTTCGTCGCCGTCAGCCCGGCATTGCCCAGTTGAGCGGAAAGCGCCATCGTGAAACAGCCCGCGTGCGCCGCCGCCAGTAACTCTTCCGGATTCGTCCCGGCTCCGCTTTCAAAGCGAGTGCTGAACGAATACTGCGTCTCTTTCAATACTCCACTGTCGGTTGAAATCGATCCCTTGCCGGACTTCAGATCGCCTTGCCATACCGCGGATGCCTTGCGTTGCATGGTGTTCGCCTCCTTGAATGTCGCTCGCTGCCGTGGGGATTGGATTCATGGCGGACCGGGCGGGTTACGGAGCGACCCGAGAATTCTACCACTTGTGAAAGATGAAGAATGCTCCAGCGGCGATACAGGCAAAGCCTGCAGCATAGTTCCACTTGAACGGTTCGCGGAGGTAGGTAATCGAAAACACCGAAAACACCGTCAGCGTGATCACTTCTTGAATCGTCTTCAACTGTGCGCCGTTGAACTCATACGACCCGATACGGTTCGCCGGCACCTGGAAGCAATATTCGAAGAATGCAATTCCCCAGCTCGCGACAATGACTTTCCATAGCGGCACGTTCCTGTAACGCAGGTGCCCGTACCACGCGAAAGTCATGAACACGTTGGAAACGATCAGCAAAACAATTGTTCGCAAGGTGTTTTCCTCGGGCGAGCGTCGTCGTTGGACAAGGGTCCAATCGCGAAAACTTACCTCAATCTGCGCGTGTGGACAAAATGGGAAATGCGGAGCCTAGCCATTCAACGTAAGTGAAACCAGGCCCGGCGGCGTTGGTGGTACGATCGGCGCCATTTTGCTGCGATCAATCGGGTTGTACAGCGTGTCGCGCTCCACGGGCACTCGGCCGGCCGCCTGAATCAATCGTTCCAGTTCGCCTCGAGGCGTGAACTCGGCAGTTGTTGCGCCGGCATCATGGTAGATCTTTTCCTCCACCACGGTTCCATCCATGTCGTTCGCACCAAACCGCAGCGCAATCTGCGCGATGCTCGGCGTCAGCATGATCCAGTACGCCTTGATGTGGTCGAAGTTGTCCAGCATCAGCCGCGATACCGCAATGTTTCGCAAATCGTCATAGCCAGTCGGCTTGGGAATATGCGCCAACGGCGTATTCTCCGGGTGGAACGCCAGCGGAATGAACGCCACAAAGCCGCGTGTTTCATCCTGTGCCTCGCGCAGCAGCACCAAGTGATCCACTCTTTCCTCAGCCGTTTCCACGTGGCCGTACAACATGGTCGCGTTCGATCGCAGTCCGATGCGGTGCGCTTTCTTCGCCATGGTCAGCCACATCCGGCCGCTGACCTTGTGGTCGCAGATAATGCGCCGCACGCGCGGATGGAAGATTTCCGCGCCGCCGCCCGGGCACGAATCCACCCCCGCTTCTTTCATCTTCACCAGCACTTCATCGACGGTCAGTTTGGCGATACGCGCGAAGTAGTGCACCTCGACCATCGTGAACGCTTTCAGGTGAACCTGAGGCTGCCGCTGCTTGATCCCACGAATGAGTTCCAGGAAATACTCGAACGGCAAGTCCGGGTGCAGTCCGCCGACGATATGGATTTCCGTGGCGCCTTCCTTCACGCCCTTGGACGCCCGCTCATACATTTCTTCGAGGGAGAAGTTGTACGCCCCCGGGGCGCCCGGGTCGCGTCCGAAGGCGCACAGCTTGCAATGCGCTACACAAATATTGGTCGGGTTAATGTGCCGGTTGACGTTGTAATACGTGACATTCCCATGGCGTTTTTCCCGCACGTAGTTGGCCAGCCACCCGACCGCCAGCAGGTCCGGCGTCTGGTATAACGCCACGCCGTCGTCGAATGACAAGCGCTCGCCCGCCCGCACTTTGTCCGCGATCGGCTGCAAACTCGTATCGGTCAGTCTCAGTTCTGCCACGTCTTTGTTTCCGGCCTTTTCTCGATTTTCAACCCGCTCAGAAGCGCCAAACCGCCACCGCCGCGCCCCAGAACAGCAGGAACAATATACTAATATAGCCGTTCACCGCAAAAAACGCAGCGTTCAGCTTGCTCAGATCGTTCGCCTTGACCAGCGAATGTTCGTAACCGAGCAACCCCGCCACAATCGCGATCCCCGCCCATGCCGGCCAGGGCAATCCGAAGCTCATTGCCAGGCAACTCAGCAATATCACTACACCCACATGCATTGCCCGGGCAATCCGCAGCGCTCTCGCAATTCCGAATCGTTTTGGAATCGAAAACAAACCGGCCTCACGGTCGAAATCCACGTCCTGGCAAGCGTACAGCACATCGAATCCGCCCACCCACAGCGTTACCGCTCCGCACAGGATCAACATGCGCCAGTCGAAGCTCCCGGTCACCGCGATCCACGCCGCTGCCGGAGAAATTCCCAGCGCAAATCCCAGGAACAAGTGCGACCACGATGTGAACCGCTTCGTGTAGGAGTAAAAGGCCAGGATTCCCAGTGCCACCGGCGCCAGTTCCAGCGATAACAGGTTCAGTTCCCACGCCGACAGGAAAAACACCGTCACTGCGACGAGGGTGAATGTCCATGCGAACGGAACCGACAATGCCCCGGTGGCCAGCGCGCGGGTTTTCGTTCGGGGATTCTGGCTGTCGTACCGCAAATCGACGATTCGGTTGATGGTCATCGCCGCGGACCGCGCCGCCACCATGGCCACAATGATCCACGCCACTTGCCGAAGTGATGGCCAGCTGTGGTAGGTCGCGCGCGCCGCCAGCAACGCTCCCGTCAACGCAAACGGCAGGGCAAAAACGGAGTGCTCAAATTTGATCATTTCGAGCACGGTGCGAATGCGGCCGGCCATGCTTTACGATTCCGCCTTTCGCCCCGCGCCGCTGCCACTCCACCGGTACATTTTCTCCTGCGGCAGCCCTGCCTGCGCCAGCACTCGGCAGACGTATTGAGTCACGATTTCGTCGATCGATTTGGGCTTGAAGTAGAATGCCGGCACCACCGGCATGATGACCGCCCCGGCCTGCTGCGCCCGCAGCATGTTCTCCAGATGGATGCGGTTCAAAGGCGTGTCGCGCGCGCACAAAATCAGCTTTCGGCCTTCCTTCAGCATCACATCCGCGGCCCGCGCTACCAGGTCGTCGCTCATGGCGGTCGCGATCGACGCCAAGCATCCCATCGTGCAGGGGATCACGATCATCGCATCCACGGCGTAGCTCCCCGATGCGATGTGTGCGCCGACGTCCTTGTTCGACACCGTCTCGATCTTTCTCGAAGCCCGCCCCAGAATCCGCGCCGGCAGTTTCTTCAGGTCCCCGGACGTGATTCCCAGTTCCTCGGAGAACAGCCGCTGCCCGGTTTCCGTTACGACCAGATGGATCTTGGCCACTCTCGCGTCATCTTCCAGAAGCGACAGTGTTTTCTGCGCGAAAATTGCGCCGCTGGCTCCGGTCACACCAATTGTGATGATTCGTGCTTGAGGGTTGGCCATGGTGGTTTTCGTGGAAACTTCAGTCTCCCAGCGGGCGACCGGCAAGTCAAGCATAGGCGCTTCGCGGCGCTAGTGCTAAGATTTTTTCTGGACGAACACAATGAACTCCGAGGAAATTCTGAAACTTTTGCAATCCGTGGGCCAAGGTGCCGTCACCCCCGAATCGGGAGTAGAGCGCCTGAAACACATGCCCTTCGAAGATATTGGCATTGCGAAGGTTGATCATCACCGCGCGCTTCGCCAGGGCTATGCCGAGGTCATCTTCGGCCGGGGCAAGACTCCGCAGCACGTCGCCGAAATCGTTCGCGCCATGCTGCGCCACAAAGACTCTCGCCATAATATCCTTATTACCCGTGCCGACCGGAAGATCTTCGCCGCCGTGAAGCGCGCAAGCCGTTCCGCCGAATTTCATCCCGTTTCCGGTGCCATTACCATCGAGCGCGATTCCATGATTCGCGGGAAGGGAACAGTCCTGGTTGTCTCCGCTGGGACCAGTGACATTCCCGTAGCGGAAGAAGCCCTGCTTACCGCGCACATGATGGGCAACCGCGCCAATCACCTCTACGATGTAGGCGTAGCCGGCATTCATCGCCTGCTTGAGCACCGCTCGGAACTCACAGACGCGCGCGTCATCATTTGCATTGCAGGCATGGAAGGAGCGCTTCCGAGCGTCGTCGGAGGTCTAGTCGCCGTGCCCGTCATTGCCGTTCCGACCAGCGTGGGCTATGGCGCCAGTTTCGGCGGTGTCGCGGCGCTCCTCGGCATGCTCAATTCCTGTGCCTCCAACGTCACGGTCGTCAATATCGACAACGGTTTCGGCGCGGCCTGTGTCGCTTCCTGCATCAACCGTCTCTAGTCACCAATTTCGAGCAGGACTTTCATCACGCCTGGCCGTTGCGCGTATTGGATCGCCACTTCTGCTTCTTTCAAAGGATATTTGCGCGAGACGAGCGGCGTCGGGTCGACTTTTCGGTTACGCAAGAGCGCAATTGCTTTCGCAAACGGCCCGCAGCGCGACCCCACCACGGTGATCTCCTTGACCACGATCGGCCACATCTCCACGTTCGCTGCGCCGTGAAAGGTCGACTTCAGAACCAGCGTCCCTCGCGGTTCCGTCATCCGTTGTGCCAGCGCCAGTCCGCTCGGCGACCCCGTCGCCTCCACCACCAGCCTGAAGCTTTCTCTCACTTCCCTCAGGCCCCGCCCGTCGCCACGCACCTCCTTGCCGCGAATGCCTGCTCGCCGCGCGAGCTTTAGCTTCGCCTTGTGTTTTCCGTACAGCGTCACATTGCATCCCGACGCATGCAGTACCTGCGCAATCAGTTGAGCCAGTTTGCCGTCGCCCAATACAGCCGCGCTGCCGAACTTCCGAACGGGAAGCTGGTCCAGAATCTCGCACGCGGCCGCCAGCGGTTCGATAAATACTGCCTGCTCGTTGCTCACATTCGCCGGCACCCGGTACAGATTCTTGATCGGGAGCGTGAGATATTCGGCGAACGCGCCGTCGTGCGCCACGATTCCCAGTACCGTTCGCCGGGCGCAGTGCGTCTTCAATCCCCGCCGGCAGAAATCGCAAACGGGCTTAAGCCCATACGCCGAGCACGATACATTGATCTCGCCCGCGACTCTTTCCCCGAGCCATTTCTTTCGCACCGTTCGGGAAACGCCCGCCACTTCAATCACTTCGCCTACGAACTCGTGCCCAGGTATCCCGCGAAAGGCGTGATATCCACGAAGAATTTCCACATCTGTGTTGCAGATTCCCGCCGCGAGCACGCGAACCAGCGCCCATCCGCGCCTCAATTTCGGTATCGGTCTTTGTGTTTGTCTCAGTCTCCCGCGAACTACCTGGAAGGCAAGCATGACTAACTCAGTGCCGCAACCAACGATTCCCGCAAGGCGGCTTCCTGCTCTACGAAAACCGTTCGCAAGTCGATCAGTAGACGGTCCTCTTCGATCCGCGCGATCACCGGAATCCCCGCAGGCGCCCCGCGGAGGCGCTTCTCAAGTTCACCTGCCGAGTACCGTTTGCTTTCGACGCGGACCAGCCTGGTTGGCAAAGATTGCGATGGGGTGGACCCTCCCCCCACCAGCGAATTTCCTTCAACGATATCCAGCGACGCCTCCCGCTCCGCCAGGCGGGGCAGTAGCGATTCCGCAAGCCGCTTTGCCCGCTCGCTCACTTGTTCCAGTGTCGCGCGAATCATTTGCTGCGATGGAATCTGGTCCCAAGCGCCGCGCAAATACGCTCTCAGGGTCGCCTCCAGCGTCGCGGTCGTCAGCTTGTCCACGCGCAGCGCGCGAAACAACGGGTGCCGTCTCACTCGCGCGACCAGCTCTTTTCTCCCCGCAATGATCCCGGCCTGTGGTCCGCCCAGCAGCTTGTCTCCGCTGAACAGCACCAGCGAAAATCCCGCCGCAACGCTCTCTCCCACCGTCGGCTCGCTGATTCCCATTTCGCTCAGATTCGCCAGACAACCGGATCCCAGATCTTCCACGACCGGCAGCCCGCGCCGCTCGCCCAGCGCGATCAACTCGCTCACCTCCGGTTTTTCGGTGAACCCGCTCACCGTGAAATTCGAAGGATGCACGCGCAGCAACACGCGGGTTTTATCATTGATTGCGTTATCGTAGTCGGTAATTCGGGTGCGATTCGTGGTTCCCACTTCGCGTAGGATCGCTCCGCTCTGCTCCATGATCTCCGGAATGCGGAACCCGTCGCCGATTTCGATCAGTTCGCCCCGCGACACGATCACTTCGCCGCCCCGTGCCAGCGCCGCCAGCGACAGCAGCACCGCTGCCGCGCAATTGTTCACTACGATTGCCGCTTCGGCTCCCGTCAGTCGGGACAGCAGCCGGGCTACGTGCGCGTCGCGCTTTCCCCTCTCTCCCGCCGCAATGTCGTACTCCAGGTTCGAATACTGTGTCGCCGAACGCCGAATTTCCTCGATCGCCTCAGTGGTCAGAGGCGCGCGCCCCAGATTTGTGTGAAGGATAACGCCGGAAGCATTGATTACCGGCCGCAAGGATGGTTCCAGTTCCTTCTCGATAGCGGCGACGATCCTGCCTTCCAGCCATTCGGGCTCCGCCGCCTCGTGTCCCGCCACCCCGGCGGTGATCTCTCGTCGCGCTTCCGCGAGCACTTCCCGGACTATTTCCACCAGGTATTCGCGACGCAGGCCGTGGCGCAATTCCGTGATTCGCGGACGCGACAAGAGCTCGTCGACCGATGGCAGCTTCCGCAGCAAGGTGGTTTGGTTCGCCGAAGTCGCCAGTTTTGCCGGAACTGTCATGGCGTCATTTCATCACAGGGAACCGGCACCTGCAATCATCGCGCGCCCTCTCCTGTCCCTCTGGCCAGCCTTCCCCGTGCTCGTGTTCCTTCCGCCGCCCTGCCGCGATTCTCCGTTGACGCCCGCGGTCGTGCCTCCTACGATGTGGGTTCGAGGCTCCCCACGCCATGGCCACAATCGACGAGGAACTCGGACAGCTCGAACGCGACATCCGCCAGCTTAAGATCGAGTACGACATGTTCTTCGGCGGCGGACGCAAGCGTCCTCCCACCGAAGTCGAGTGGCGCATTGAGCTGATCGTCAAGCGCTATGCCGAGCGCGGCGGCGACATGAAGTACGGCCAGCGCTTTCGCTTCAACAACCTTTCGCAGACGTACGCCAAATATAAGGACATCTTTCGCAAACGCATGGCCCAGCGCGAAGAAGGCACGGTCCAACGCCACTTTGGCGCCGCCGCCAAAGCCATCGAAGCCGAGCGGGCTCGAGCCCAGTCTGGAGCTGTAACCAAAGCCGGAAGCTCCGCCCAAAGCGAGACGGCCACCGCCAGTGGCCCTGGTGTGGCTCCCCCGGAGCCTCGCGCTTTCCGTGTGGCCTTCTCCGAACCTGATAGCGAAAAGCAAAAAGTCGATCAGCTCTACGAGGCGTTTCTGGAAGCCAAGAAGCAGGCCGGCGAGGAGACCGCTAGACTTACCCGCTCAGGCTTCAATGAATTTGTCCGCAAGAAAACGAAAGATCTGCAATCCAAGAAGAATTGCCGCGATGTCGAGTATGTCGTCGAAACCGTCGACGGCCAGGTCAAGCTCAAAGCCCTGGTCAAATCCTGAACGCGGCACTCCGATTTTTCCCACAGCTCGCCATTTCTCCAAAACCGCCCGCTCCAATTACACTATTAGGTTCCATCCCCATTGGAGGACCTCATGGCCGTCGAGCGGGCGCTGCTCAGCGTGTTTGACAAAACTGGTATCGTGGAATTCGCCTCGAAGCTGGCTGCCCTCAAGATAGAAATCCTGTCCACCGGCGGCACCGCCAAACTCCTCCGCGAGCATGGCATTCCGGTCAAAGATGTCTCCGACTTTACCAACTGGCCGGAGATGCTGGGTGGGCGCGTCAAGACTCTTCATCCCAAGGTCCATGGCGGCTTGCTCTACCGTCGCGAGAACGCCGACGATCTCCGGCAAGCCAAGGAACACGGCATCGCTGCCATCGATCTCGTCGTGGTCAACCTCTATCCGTTCGAACAGACAGCCGCAAAGGTATACCTGCCCGCGGAAGAGCTTATCGAGAACATTGATATCGGCGGACCTACCATGCTGCGCTCCGCCGCCAAGAATTTCGAAAGTGTCACCGTCATTGCCGATCCCGCCGACTACTCTCGCGTCGCTGTCCAACTCGAGACGAGCCGCCAAACGACTCTCGAATTGCGCCTCGAACTCGCGCGCAAAGTCTTCGTCGCCACCTCGCGCTACGACGGCCTCATCGCCACCAACCTCGAGCGCCTCAGCCTGCTTGGCGACAAGCTCGAAGTGCAGGCCAAGCCGGTTCTCCCGGAAAGTTTCACATTGTCCTTGCTCCGCAAACAGGAACTCCGCTACGGCGAGAATCCGCACCAGTCCGCCGCCCTCTATATCCCCACTGGCAAAACACCCGAAGGTCTTGCCGCCGCGAAACAGCTTCAGGGCAAAGATCTGTCGTACAACAACTACGTCGACCTCGAGGCCGCGCGCAGCCTGGTCGCCGAATTCGAACGCCCCGCCGCCGTCATCATCAAGCACAACAACCCCTGCGGCGTCGCCGAGCAAGCATCGCTCGAAGAGGCCTACACCAAAGCCTTTGCGTGCGATCCACTCTCGTCGTTCGGTGGAGTTCTCGCCTTTAATCACATCGTGGACGGGGCCACCGCCGAGGCTGTTTCCAAGTTGTTTGTGGAATGTATTGTCGCTCCAGGCTTCGCCGACCGCGCCCAGGAAATCTTCGCCGCGAAAAAAAATCTCCGTCTCCTGCAACTCCCCCATGGCGGACTTGACCTGGACCGCACGCTGCAGTTGAAACGGATCTCAGGCGGCGTACTCATCCAGCAGCCCGACCTCGGTATTCTGGCCGGCAAGGAATTGCGCGTCGTTACCAAGCGCCCTCCTACCGGGACGGAACTCACCGACCTGCAATTCGCTTGGAAAGTCTGCAAGCATGTCAAATCCAACGCCATCGTCTTTGCGAAAGACGGCGCCACGCTGGGTGTCGGCGCCGGTCAGATGAGCCGTGTCGATTCGGTCAAGATCGCGGTCGCCAAGGCGCAGCAATCATTAGTAGGTTCCGTGGTTGCTTCGGATGCTTTTTTCCCTTTCCCCGATGGCGTGGAAGAAGCCGCGAAGGCCGGTGCGACCGCGTTTATACAGCCGGGTGGATCCGTCAAAGACCCCGAGGTGATCGCCACAGCAGACCGGCTGGGTCTTGCGATGGTCTTCACGGACATGCGCCACTTCTTACACTGAGAGCACCTCTTTTTTCGGTGTAGCCTGACCCGGTACGGGGTCGAACCAATGTCGCGTCCGGTTACACACTGAACAGACCGAGAGCATCACGGGCACTTCGATGAGTACGCCCACGACCGTTGCCAGTGCCGCACCCGACCCTGCGCCAAAGAGTGCGATGGAAGTCGCAACTGCCAACTCGAAAAAGTTGCTGGCTCCGATCAATGCTCCAGGTGCTGCCACTTCATACCGCACGCGCGTCAGACGCATCAGGCCGTATGCAAGGCCGGCGTTGAAGTACACCTGCAGCAAGATGGGCACGGCGATCAGCAATACATGAAACCACTTGCTGATCAGATTGCTCGCTTGAAAGGCGAAAATCAGTACCAGGGTCGCCAGTAGCGAGAGAATCGTCATCGGCGCGAGCTTTGGCAGAAACTCGTTCGCGAACCACTCCTTTCCCCGTCGCCGGATCAGAACGGCGCGCAACACCACGCCGACGAACAGCGGTATCACGATGAAGGCCGCTACCGAATAGAACAACACGCGGAACGGCACCGACAGGGAAGTGGTCCCGCTCACCAAATACCGGATGATCGGTGCGAACAGCACCAACATGAGCAGGTCGTTCAGCGATACCTGCACCAGCGTGTACGCCGGGTCGCCGTCGGTCAGGTAACTCCAGACGAACACCATCGCCGTACATGGTGCCGCCGCAAGAATGATCGTCCCCGCCACGTATTGGTTGGCATCGGCCGGCGAGAGCCAGTGTGAAAAGACGTGCCGAAAAAAGAACCAAGAGACGGCCGCCATCGAGAAAGGCTTCACCATCCAATTTACGAACAAGGTCACCAGCAGCCCCTTGGGATTCTTCCCAACTTGCCGGATCGCCAGGAAATCGATCTTCATCATCATCGGCACGATCATCAGCCAGATCAGCACGGCAATCGGCAGATTGATCTGGCTCCCTGTGCCGAATTCCACTTCGCGTACTGTTGCCACAACAGAAGGAAAGGCTCTGCCGATCAAGATGCCGGCGATCAAGCAAAGTGCCACCCACACGCTCAGATACCGCTCGAAGATATTCAGCCGTTTCATTTCTGGAGCCCCACACAAGAGGTTTCGGCCGGTTTAGCCGTGCCCACGATCCCGCCCGATCGCTTGCAAGTGATTTTTGATTGCGAGAGTGTCTAGGCTTGCCAAGGGCAAGCTTAAGAAGAGTCCGATTCTTCGATCGAGCGCCACAAAGGCATCCTGAAACGCACGCTCAACCTGTGCCTCGGACCCTTTGACGGCAGCCGGATCGGGCACTCCCCAATGCGCGGTGATCGGTTGCCCCGGCCATACGGGACAGACTTCGTTTGCGGCGTTGTCGCACACAGTGAAGACGAAATTCATCTGCGGTGCCCCAGGCCTCGCAAACTCGTCCCAGCTCTTGCTCCGCAATCCGCCTGTCGCGAATCCCACGGATTCCAGCAACCGAATCGCATGAGGATTTACTTGTCCCGCTGGATGGCTCCCCGCACTGAAGGCCCGGAAATTCCCTCCGCCTTTATGGTCCAGGATGGATTCAGCCAGAATCGACCGGGCCGAGTTCCCGGTGCACAAAAACAGCACATTGAAGGGTGGCTCCATAAGTTCATCCTAGCTGCAACAGGTTGGCCCGCAGCACGCCCGGCCCTGCGGCTTTGTCGCGCGGATGAACGCGCTCATAAACTTGTCTTTGATCAGCGGCCCCACGACATCCGCATCCAGTCCTGCGGCCATCAGAAAATTGCGCGCCTCTTCGACCTGATAAATGCGCGTTGGCTCCACTTCGATCCCATCGAAGCCCGCAGCTTGAAGCTTGTGCCGGTATTCCTCATCCTGCATTGCACCAGCGATGCATCCCACCCAGAGCTCCATGCTCTTTCGCACTGCCGCAGGCACTTCGCCACGGATCACGACGTCAGATACGGCCAGTCGTCCACTCGGTTTCAGCACACGGAATGCTTCTCGCAGCACCCGATCCTTGTCCCCTGAGAGGTTGATCACGCAGTTCGAGATGACCACGTCGACCGAATTGTCCGGCAAAGGGATCTCTTCGATGCTGCCCTTCAGGAATTCCACATTCTCCACGCCGGCTTTCCGTTGATTGTCGCGCGCCAGGGCCAGCATCTCATCCGTCATGTCCAGCCCGTATGCTTTTCCTGCCGGACCTACCCGTTTTCCAGACAGCAGCACATCGATTCCGCCACCCGAACCTAGATCCAGCACGGTCTCACCGGGCCGCAGCTGCGCCAGCGCCGTCGGATTGCCGCAGCCAAGAGAAGCCGCCACTGCATCGACAGGCAAGGAGGATTTTTCCAAATCGCTATACAGATTTCGCGTGATCGGGTCACACCCGCTCAATTCCGCTCCTCCTCCGCAACAGGCCGTCTTGCCCTGGCTCACCTGCTTTGCCGCTGCTCCGTACTTTTCCTTCACCGCTTCCTGAATCGACTTGTCGCTCATGGTTGCGCTCCGTTCATTTCGAAATCTGCACGACGGATTCGGCGGGCACGACCCGGTTCCGCGTGCAGCATTCCTCATACAAAAATCCGAGTACTTCCTGTAGTGCCGCCGTGTTTGCCGTGTACCAGAGGAAAGTTCCTGACCGGCGCACTTCCACCAGACCCACTTGCCGCAACTTGTCCAGGTGATGCGAGAGCGTGGAACTGGGAATCTCCAGTTCGTCCTGAATCTCTCCCGCGTTCATTCCAGTTGGGTGAGCCGAGAGCAGTGATCTCACGATTTGTAGCCGTGGCTCGGCACCGAGTGCGGCAAAACGGTCGGCAGTCCTGGAGACCAGTAAGGGATCGGGTTTGTTCATAGTTCCATTATTCCGGAACTATAGAAATAATGCAAGCCTCTTCCTCAACCCTTCTCTTTCTTCCCGCATCCCACCTTCTGGGGCGGATTTTCCGGCGAAATCCTGTCCTTTTTCGCTTTTGACCGTCTTTTGCCTGCATGGGATACTGGCTGCTCGTGGTTTTTCTATGACCTTAAAACGTTTTGGTTTTACCGTTGTCCTTGCCGCACTCGCAACGGCTCCTTCCTTCGCGCAAATCACCTCACCCAACGATCCTCCCCCTGCGAAGGAGCATTCCCCTCGGGCCGACGCCTACTACAACTTCACCATCGGTCACTTTTACGAGCTGCAATACGAACAAACCAGCCAGCCCGAGTACGCTTCTCGCGCTATCGAGGCCTATAAGCGCGCCTACGCGATTGACCCGACCTCCCCTACTATCGGTGAGCGCCTAGCCGAGATGTATTGGAAGGCGCAACGCGTGCGCGAAGCCGTCGCCGAAGCCAACGAGGTCCTCAAGCGCAATCCTAACGACCTCGCCACGCATCGCCTCCTCGGCCGCATCTATCTCCGCAGCCTCGGCGACATCAACGGAACCAATGTCCAGCAGGAGACCGTGGCCAAGGCCATTGCCGAGTACGCGGAGGTGCATCGCCTCGATCCAACCGATCAGGAAGCCTCCCTTTGGTTGGCCCGCCTCTACCGCCTCCACAACGATCCGGATAAAGCCGAAAATGTCCTGAATACCATGCTCAAGGACGATCCCGGCAACGAAGCCGCCGTCGAGCAGCTGACCCAACTTCTTCTTGACGAGAACAAGGGCGACGAAGCGGTGAAGCTGTTGGAAAGCATGAATGAGCATGCCGCGTCGCCCACCCTACTTGATCTGCTCGGTGACGCTTATACGCAAATCCACGATTACGCGAAAGCGGAATCCGCTTACCGCAAGGCGGTTGATCTCGATCCCACCGAACTGAGCCACCTTCGCGGCCTTGGCCAGACCCTGCTCTCTGAAGAGAAATATGCGGATGCCCTCGGCGTGTATCAGAAGCTCGTCGATCTGATGCCTGATGATTCGGACAATTACCTGCGCCTTGCCCAGATCTACCGGGAGCTGCACCAACTCGATAAGGCCGAGGAGAATCTCCTGAAGGCCCGCCAGTACAATCCGGGCAGCCTCGAGATTCTTTATAACGAAGCGATGATCTACGAATCGCAGGGGCGCTACGAAGACGCGATTCGCGTGCTCTCCGATGCGGTTTCGGGTTTGAAGTCGCAGTCCACAGTTCTTCCCGCGCGGCGCCGCTCGCTCGCGATTCTCTATCAGCAGCTCGGCATGTTGTATCGCGACGTGCAAAATTACCAAGCCGCCATCTACACGTTCCAGGAACTCTCGCACCTTGGCGAAGAAGAGGACCGCCGTGCGCGGCCTCTGATCATGGACACCTATCGCGTTGCCAAGGACCTCCCGAAAGGGCTCGCTGCCGGTCGCGAGGCTCTGGCCAAGTATCCGAACGATCTGTCGATTCGCGCCACGCAGGCCCTGCTGCTCGGTGAAAATCAGCAGACCGAGGATGCCGCGAAGATTCTGGAGGCTGACCTCAAAGGAAATGCCGGCGACCGCGAGACTTATCTCAATCTTGCTCAGGTTTACGAGCGCGGCCATCGCTATGCCGATGCCGAACAGGCTGCCCGCAAGGCCGAATCATTCTCTTCCGATCCCCATGACAACGAGATCGCCTGGCTGCTGCTCGGCGCCATTTACGAGCGCCAGAAAGAATTCGATAAGGCGGAAGAGGAATTCAAGAAGGCTCTTGACGTGAATCCGCGCAACGCACAGGTCCTTAACTACTATGGTTACATGCTCGCTGACCGCGGCATCCGCCTTGAGGAAGCTCACGGCTTGATTCAGCGTGCTGTCCTGCTCGATCCTCACAATGGCGCTTACCTCGACAGCCTCGGCTGGGTTTACTTCAAGCTGAACAAGCTCGACGAAGCCGAAACCACTCTCCGCAAGGCCGTCGCACGCGAGCCCCACGATCCCACGATTCGCTCCCACCTGGCCGACGTCTACGCCAAGCAGGGGCATCTCGACCAGGCCGCCACCGAGTGGGAGAAATCCCTTGCGGAGTGGCGCCGCTCCTTGCCCGCAGACCTGGAAAGCGATAAAGTCGCCGAGGTTGAGAAGAAGCTCAGCCAGGTCAAACACCGTGTGGCCCAGAAAGCTCCGACCGTCGACGATAAACCGTAGCCCACTCGATGCGTGATATCCGGATCCCAGCTTTTGCGAAAGTAAACTTGCGCCTTAACGTGCTCGGCAAACGTCCCGACGGCTACCACGAGCTGCGCACGGTCTTCCAAACCATCTCGCTCCACGACACGCTCCGCTTCCGTGCAAGCCGGAAGCCGGGTATTCAGCTCGAAATTGCGGGAAACGACCAATTGTCCGGCGAAGCGGTCGAGAAGAACCTGGTCTATCGGTCTGTCGATGCTTTGCGCGGTGAACTCAAGATCAAGTCCGGCGTGGAGATTCAACTGACCAAGCGCATTCCCGCGGGTCGTGGCATGGGCGGTGGCTCGAGTGACGCGGCGGCCGCCTTGCTCGGTTATCTTCAGTTTCTTCGCAGAAGGCTCGACTCCGACCGGCTTTTGGCCATCGCCGCCGGGCTTGGTGCGGACGTCCCCTTCTTCCTTCTTGGTGGCAGGGCTCTGGGAGTTGGCAAAGGCGATGAAATCTACCCGCTTCCGGATGTCCCGAGGCTTATGCTGGTTGTCGTTTCACCGAAAGATATTCACGTTCCGACGCCCGATGCTTATCGTTGGCTGCACGCCCCGGAGCTGGCTTCGTTGACAAAATTCGCTGCCAACCGTAAACTATTTGAGTTCTGTGCTCTATGCTGGAGTGTGCAGGGAACAGCCCTTTCGAATGATTTCGAAGCGGCGGTCTTCCGGCACTACCCCCGACTGGCTCGTATCCGTCGGGCTTTGCTCCAGGGAGGGGCGTCAGAAGCCTTGCTGGCTGGTAGCGGTTCGGCGGTGTTTGGAGTGTTCCCGAGCCCAGCAAAGGCGCGCCGAGCCGTTGTCGGGTTTCCGCACGATCAGACCTTTGTCTGCGAATCTGTTTCGCGGGCCAGGTATGCGCGACTTATGAAGATCGCGTCCGTCGTCGTCTGACCCTCAGCGTCTCTCGTTTCTGACCCCCGTTACCATCGGCTCAGTTCAGTGGTTCGGCTCATGGCCATTTCGGTGTTGCCGCAGAGCGGTGACCCTGCGAGTGCTTCGTGAACGACGAGCGTTTCAAAATTTTCAGCGGAACTGCGAATCCGGCGCTGGCTCAGTCCATTTGCCAGCACCTGGATGTTCCTCTCGGCCAGGCGCTTCTTGGCCGTTTCAGCGACGGCGAAATCTACTTCCAGATTCTGGAGAACGTCCGCGGCGCCGATGTGTTTGTCGTGCAGCCCTGCTCCTATCCCGTGGATAACCATCTCCTCGAATTGCTCCTGATGATTGATGCCTTCAAGCGCGCTTCCGCCTGGCGGATCACCGCGGTCCTTCCGTATTACTGCTACGCCCGTCAGGATCGCAAAGACAAGCCTCGCGTCCCGATATCTGCCAAGCTCGTCGCCGACCTTCTCGAGACCGCGGGCGCCAGCCGTGCGCTCACGCTTGATCTGCACGCGCCGCAGATTCAGGGCTATTTCGATGTACCCGTCGATCACCTCTACGGCTCGCCCGTGCTGGTGGATTACTTCCGTCACAAGAAGCTGCCGAATCTTACGGTCGTTTCTCCGGACGCGGGCGGCGTGGAACGTGCCCGCGCGTTCGCGAAGAAACTCGACGCCCCTCTGGCCATCGTCGATAAGCGCCGCGTCGACCTCGACGTCACGGAAGTGATGAACCTCATCGGCGATGTGAAAGGCCGGAGCGCTCTCATCGTTGACGACATCATCGATACCGCGGGAACTCTCGTGAAGACCGCCGACGCTCTCATCCGCGAAGGGGCTACGGCCGTATATGCCGCTTGCACGCATGCCGTGTTTTCCGGACCCGCCGTCGAGCGCATCGAGAATTCCAAGATTACCGAAGTTGTGGCGACGGACTCCGTTCCGGTTTCCGAAGCCGCAAGGAAATTGAAAAAAGTCACCATTCTGAGTGTGGCGAGCCTGTTGGCACGTGGCATCCGCTCCATTCATGAAGAGACTTCCATCAGCGAATTGTTTATTTGAATTTGTCCGGCGGTCGTTGACGCCGCAGGATTTTTCAGGAAGGGAAAGAAGCTATGGCTCAGATCGTGGTTCAAGGGGCGCCTCGCTCCCAACGAGGCAAGAACGAAGCACGTCGTTTGCGTGTCACCGGGAGTGTTCCCGCGGTCCTTTACGGCGGCAAGGGAGAAGCGGTGACGCTCTCCGTGAATGCCAAGCAGGTCACGGCGATTTTGCGGTCCGAAACCGGCCACAACACCCTGTTTCAGGTCGATCTTGGCGGCAAGCAGGAACCCGCCATCGTGAAAGACTGGCAGGTCGATCCGGTGACGGGCCGGCTCATTCATGTGGATCTCCTCCGCATCGCCATGGACGTTCGCATGAAGGTCAAGGTTCCCGTGCACACCTTCGGCGACCCTGCCGGCGTCAAGGTCCAGGGCGGCGTCTACGAAGTGGTAGCCCGCGAAGTCGAAGTCGAATGCTTGCCGGCGGACATCCCGACTGAGTTCAAGGTTGATGTCAGCGCCTTGATGCTCAACCAGAGCCTGCGTGCCGGCGAGTTGCCGGTCGACAAGACCAAGATCAAGCTCCTCACCGACGCCCAGACCGTGCTGGCGCACGTCGTCGCTCTTCGCGTCGAGGAAGAGAAGCCGGCCGAAGCTGCCGTTCCGGGCACTGCTCCTGCCGAACCCGAAGTCATCAAGAAGGGCAAGAAGGAAGTCGAAGGCGAGGAAGGCGCCGAACCAGCCGCGGCGGAGAAGCAGGAAAAGAAGAAGTAGTCCTTCTTCCTGCGACTGGCTCTACTTATGCGGCTCATCGTTGGCCTTGGCAATCCGGGCCCGGAATATCAGTGGACACCGCATAACCTGGGTTTTCTCGCGGTGGATGAGATTGCCAATCGCAGTTCCATCCGCGTCGAGCGTCCCGAAGATCAGGCGCTCGTGGGGTTGGGCAAGGTGGCAGGGCAGGACATGATTCTTGCCAAGCCGCAGACGTACATGAACCTCAGCGGCAATTCCGTTCGCCGCTTGATGGCTCGGTACGAAGTCGAGCCCTCGGATCTGCTGGTCATGTTCGACGAACGCGATCTGCCATGGGGCATGATTCGCATCGGCGAACGAGGGAGTCCGGGCACGCACAATGGTGCGAAGTCGGTGACCGCAGGAGTGGGCACGCCCGAATTTGCCAGGATTCGCCTCGGTTGCGGTCCGGACCATCCGGTGGGCGACTTGGCCGAATACGTTTTGCGGCCCATGAAGAAAGCCCAGCTTGAAGTTGCCGCCGAAATGGTAGGCATGGCGGGCGATGCGGTTGAGTTGATATTGAAGGAAGGAATTGCGGCGGCCATGAACAAGTTCAACCGCCGGGTCCCTCCACCGGAAGAAGAATAGATTTTCCCGGGTCTCGTGCCCGGAACAGGAAGAAACGAGGTCATTATGGAAGAGCGTTTGTACGATCTGGTTTTCATCGTTCGACCGGCCACGCCGGAAGAGGAAATTAAAAAGGTCCTCTCCTCGCTCGAGCACGCCTGTGCCGAGAAAGGCGCGAAGATCGAGAAGACCGAGCACTGGGGTACCCGTAAGCTCGCCTACAAAGTCATGAAGCACCGCGAGGGCATTTACCTTTATCAACAAGTGCGCACGACTCACGGCGAGCTCGTTCACGAACTGGAGCGCCGTCTCGGCGTGCAGGACTCGGTCATCAAGTACCAGACCGTTCGCCTCGACGAAGACCTGAAGCGTCAGAAGAAGCTTTCGCAGAAGCGCGAGCAGCGTGCGGCTCGACGTCCGCGCCGCACCGCTCCCGCGCCGCAGCAACCCGCCGCGGCCGAGCAGGCCGCCGAGTAGGCTTTCTGGTTTTTGTGAGGACCGCCTTCTGAGGCGGTCCGAGTTTGAGAGATTTTGGGTTCGACGCCCGCCGCGAACGGCCGGGCGACATCGGAAAGGTAGGAAGGCATGTCAGAGGAACAGAAACAACCACAGGCTCCCGCTGCCGCTCCTTCTCAGGGAGAAGGCGGAGGGCAGCCACAGAGTGGCGGCCAGGGTAGCCCGCAGGGCGCGCCCCGTCGCGAAGGCGGTCACGGCGGCGGTGCTGGCCGTCGCGAAGGTGGTCCGGGTGGCGGACGCCGCGAAGGCGGTCCGGGTGGTCCGGGCGGCCCAGGCGGGCGTCCCCGCGGAAAGCGTCAGTATTTCCGCAAAAAGAAGGTCTGCAAGTTCTGTGTCGAAAAGATGGACTTCATCGACTACAAGCGCGCCGATATCCTGTCGCAATTCGTGCAGGAACGCGGCAAGATTCTGCCTCGCCGCATGACTGGCGTTTGCTCCCGCCATCAGCGCTGGCTCGGTGTCGCCATCAAGCGCGCGCGCAATATCGCTCTGTTGCCCTTTGCCGGCAGCGCAGCCGGTGTTCAGGCGCCCCGCGCCGTCGAAGCCCCCAAGGCTTAACATCCGTCCGGCGCACCGACCCGTTCAGGGCCGGTCGCTTCGCAGACGGAATCCGCAAAGTGAGGAAACTCGCGTTGCGCTGTGAGATTTTGAAAGGATCCAGGAGATCGTTATGCAGATCATTCTTCAGGAAGACGTTGAGAAGCTCGGCCACCGCGGTGATGTTGTCACCGTCAAGCCCGGCTATGCCCGCAATTTCCTTCTGCCGAAAAAGCTCGCGGTGGAAGCGACGCCTGGCAACATGAAGGCGCTCGAACGCATTCGTGCCGCGTTGGCGAAGAAGACCGCTACCGAGCTCGACGCCGCACAGAAGCAGGCGGAGTTGCTCGGCGTTGTCGCGCTCAAGTTCACCCGCAAGACCGGCGAGAACGAACAGATGTTCGGCTCCGTGACCTCCGGCGATATCGCCGATAGCCTCAAGAAGGAAGGCTTCGAGGTCGACAAGCGCCAGATCCAACTGCCCGAGCCGCTCAAGACCCTTGGCGACTTCCCCGTCACCGTCAAGGTCTTCCGCGACGTTACCGCGCAGATCCAGGTCAACATCTCGAAAGAAGCCTAAGCTTCCGTCCCGCTCTCAGGGCACGCCGTCCCGCGTGCCCTATTTTTTTCTGCGCGTAACTCTTCGCGATTCATTTGCCGCCTGTCGCAAACGCTTCCGCCACCGCTTCCACTTCTTCCCGTGTCCACCTTCGCTCAGACAGGTTTGTCACCAGTGCCACCACTACCCGCGTCTCTGGATACACAATCAGCTGCGACGTCCCGCCCACCGACCCGCCCGAATGTTCGTACACCACCTTCCCCGATTTGGATTTCCCCACGCTCCACCCGATTCCATACCCAGTCTCTTCACCCGAGGTCGTCTTCTGCGATGCGAACATCGTTTTCAGCGCTTCCGCCTTCAGGAGGCCGGGTTGCAGCAATGCCGACCCGAACCGCGTGAGATCCTCCGCCGTCGACAGGAACCCTCCCCCTGCCCACTTGTAACTGTTGTCCACGTACGGCGCATTCTCCACGGGCCCCTCTTTTGGCAGTTCGTAGAATCGCGACCGCTGCTCCACAATCTCCCGGTTCTGGTCCGCCACGGTATGAACGAGTCCGAGCGGGGCGAAGACGTGTCCCTGCATGTATGCCAGAAAATTCTCACTGCTCGCCGATTCCACCACGGCGCTCAGCAGGTTGTATCCGTAGCTGGAGTAGTTGAATTTTGTTCCCGGCGGCGAAACCAGTGGATCGTTCTCGAAGATCTTCAGCCCCTCCGACACCGTGTCGTAATGCTTCTGGATCAGGAACTCACCTTCCTTGTAGTGGCGGATTCCGCCAAGGTGCCCTGCCACCATTCGCACGGTGATCACCGCGCCTTTATCCGGAAAGGACGGCACATACTTCTGCACCGGCGCATCCAGGTCTACCTGCCCCGCCTGCACCAGTTCCATCAGCCCCACCGCCGTCAGCGGCTTCGAGATGCTGCCGATCCGGAATTTCGTCGTCGGCCACACGGGCACGCGGCTCTCGAGATCGGCGCACCCAAATCCCTCCGAGTACACCAGCCTGCCATCTACCGCCACGGCCAGCGCCAATCCAGGCACGCCCTTCGCCAGCCACTCCTTTCCTTGTTTGTCTGCGTCTTCTCGCGCCGCCGTCGGCTCACTGGCTCGTGTCGCCGTCGCAACAGCTTGCGCGTACGCGCCGCTGACGCCCGCGAGCGCCGCACAGCACCCCAACATCCACAGCGCTGCCACACGAAAAGTGCTCTTGCTTCTCATTGCAGTTGTCCTCTTCGCCGGATTTCTTCGCAGCATCTTGTCACAGTTTCGTGTGAAAAATTCTCTCGTTTTTTTCCTTCGCGATTCACAGTCTTGCACAGCGACTCCGATTGACGCTTTGCATCGTTACGCACACAATACTCCTCACGCACGCCATCACCGGACCGAATCCAGGGGAAAATGACGGTTGCCCTTGTCATACACCCGGCAAAGTGCTATTTATAGGAAGGTATAGCGAACAGAAAGCGAAGTATATTGCCGCTCTTTGCCGCACGCCATGGCTGCTGAATCCACTCTCGAACGCCCGCTTCCCAGCAACCTCGACGCCGAGCGCTCCATCCTCGGCGCTATCCTCCTCGACAACAGCGTTCTTAACCTCGCTATCGAAGCCATCAAGCCCGACGATTTCTTTCTCCCGCAGCACCGCCAGGTGTTCAACCAGATGATTGCCCTCGGCGAAGCGCAGCAGGCCATCGATCTGGTCACGCTCACGGAAGAATTGCATCGCCGCGGCGAACTCGAGTCTTCCGGCGGCGCTCCGTATCTGGCCTCGCTTGTCGACGGCGTTCCCCGCGTCTCCAACGTCGAGCACTACGCCCGCATCGTCAAGGAAAAAGCTGTTCTCCGCAATCTGATCCACGCCACGCACAACATTCAGCAGCGCGCCTTCGAAGCCGAGGAAGGTGCCGACACGATTCTCGACGGCGCCGAGTCCAGCATCTTTGCCCTCGCCGAGGATCGCGTCAAAGCCGGCCTCGTCCCCATCAAGGAAATCGTCCAGCAGAGCTTTGACCGCCTTGAAAAGATCTTCAGGGAAGGGAAGAGCATCACCGGTATTTCCACCGGGTATGGTGAACTCGACAAGCTGCTTTCCGGTCTTCAACCCTCCGAGCTGATCATTCTGGCCGCTCGGCCCTCGCAAGGGAAAACCGCGTTGGCCTTGAACCTCGCGGAGAACATCGCTATTCGCGGCGGATTGCCGGTTGCTGTTTTCAGCCTGGAAATGTCCAAGGAGTCCCTCCTGCAACGCCTCGTCGCTTCCGTGGCACAGGTCGATGCGCACAAGTTCCGCAGTGGCCATCTCAGCCGTGAGGACTGGCGCCGGATGACCGACGCCCTCAGCACCATTTCCGGTGCGCCGCTCTGGGTCGATGACGCCGGCGCTACCAGTGTCCTTGAGATTGGCGCCAAGGCCCGCCGCCTGAAGCGCGACAAGGGGCTCGAACTCCTGGTCGTTGATTACCTCCAGCTCATCTCCGGTCGCGGCCGTTTCAATTCGCGCCAGGAAGAAGTCGCCAGCATCTCCCGCGGCCTCAAAGGCCTCGCCAAGGAACTCCAGATTCCCGTCCTCGTCTTGAGTCAGCTCACCCGCGCCCCCGAACGCGACGAGCGCGGCCCGCAGCTTTCCGATCTCCGCGAATCCGGTGCCATCGAGCAGGACGCCGACGTCGTCATGTTCATCTACCGTCCCAATTGGGGGAAGATGGATCTCACGCCGGAAGAGCGCGACGAATCGCAGATCATCATCGCCAAGCAGCGCAACGGTCCGACCGACAAGGTTAAATTCATCTTCCGCAGCCGCCTCACCCGCTTTGAAGAGGCCGCCCCCGACGCCTTCAGCCAGTTCGCTGGCGGCGACGAAATGTAGTTTTTTTAACCTTCTGCCAGCGGCCATCCAGACACACTCGCGTCTCCCAGCCCACACCCGTTCGCTTGCCGCTTCACTTCGGAGGACAGTAGGACCGCGCCCCTGCCGGCAACCAATTCAGAATCAATGCGTTATGGCCGAGATCATCGGCCGTGCGCTTCGGCCAGCCGCATGCCTTCTCTGTGTTGTCGTTCACGCTCCGCGCGACCCGTGCTTTTTGGACGCCTCGCGCGGATGCCGTACACTAGATGTTCCAGAAAGTTCTATGACTCGCTCCAGGAAAAATCCCGCTGATTTCATTGGCCGCCCCGTCTGGGTGGAAATCTCGTTGTCCGCTTTGCGCGGCAATCTCCACGCCATCCGCGATTACGTCAATCCCCCTTCCGAAAAACGCAAGAGTCCACGCAAGATCCTTTCTATCGTCAAAGGCAATGCCTACGGCCACGGTAGCCCCGAGGTCGCCAAAGCTCTCGAAGGTTTCGGTTCCGACTGGTTCGGCGTGGCTTCCGCTGGGGAAGGCATTGAGCTTCGCAAAGGCGGGGTTCGCAGGCCGATCCTTGTTCTCGGCGGCTTCTGGCCAGGAGAAGAGCGAAATC
>Ga0335082_10000344_pt1 | contig 47267 bp, 34 predicted proteins | sample Lox_Sample_41_FD_206718 | JGI IMG/M metagenome (GOLD analysis project Ga0335082, IMG submission 206718) | Soil microbial communities from Loxahatchee National Wildlife Refuge, Florida, United States - Lox_Sample_4.1 | ecosystem: Environmental > Terrestrial > Soil > Wetlands | place: USA...
GGAGACCACACTCGCCTGCTCGCCGCCGCAAACGACGCCAGCGGCAACGTCGCCCTCTTCGATACCATCGGGAATCTCGCTGCCGGGCCGCAATCCGTTGGTTCCGGCGCCATCTCCGCCGCCGCCAACTCCAACGGCACCCAGTTCGCTCTGATCCTCAACGCGAACAACTCGCAGCAGGTTCTCTTGTTGAACGCGCAGCTCAATATCGCTGCAAACTATTTCGCCACCAATGCCACTAGCCTCGTCTTTTCTCCCGGTTGTCAAAGCCTGTATGTCTCCGACGCCCTCGGCAATAGCCGCGTCTTAACCGCACTTGCCGCCGCCAATCTTCAGAAAATCGGCCAGATCCCCGATCTTGCCGTGCAGGGGATTGCCACTTCCATCGAAGAATGCGACGCCTCGCATTTTGTTCTCGGCCGCGGCAATCGCGGCATCGCTGCCATCGATGTCTCTGCGCCTTCCATGCTCTCGACGCCGGCTCCTGCGTTCACCAGCGCTCCCGTCGCCCAGCCCGCTGAAGGACCGAACGCCGGCGGCACTGCCATCGCGCTCACCGGCTCCAACTTTCCTTCCGGCGCTCAAATTCGTATCGGCTCGCAAACTCCCCTTGCCGCCAACGTGTCTGGTAGCACGCAATTGCAGGTCGCCTCTCCCTCCAGTGGCACGGGCGGCCCCACAAATCTCATCGCTTACTTTTCGAATGGCTGGCTCGCTGCTGCGCCCGACGCCTTCACCTACGGTCACACGGTGTTGCAGATTCTCCCCAATGCCGGCACCGCTTCCGGCGGCGACACGGTCTATCTCATCGGCCACGGTTTCGGCAGCAGTGCCGCCGGCATCACCGTGAAAATCGGAGGCCAATCGGCCGCCGTGCAAAAAGTCGAATCACTTCTATCCCTCGCTCCGGCTCTCGCGCTCGACTCCACCTATCCTTTTCCCCTCGAGCGCATCACGCTAACCACTCCTTCAGGCACCGACGGCAAAGCCGACATCACCCTCACCACGCCGGCAGGCACGGCGACGCTTGCCAGGTCCTTTCAATATCTCTCCGCCCGCCAAACGTTTTCCCATCCCGGGCTATACAAATTCCTCGTCTACGATCAAAGCCGCCAGCGGCTCTATCTCTCCGCTACCGACCACGTGGACGTCTTCGATCTCGCCGCTCAGATCTTCCGCACTCCCATCCAGCCTCCGCCCAACGGTCCTCCGCCTTCCGCCGGACTCCGCGGCATGGCCCTCACCCCGGACAATTCCCAGCTCATCGTCGCGGACTACGGTGCGCAAAACATCTACTTGGTCAACCCCGATGGCGCCGCCTATAACGGTTCGAAAGTCAACGTCGGCGGCGTTACCAGCTACGCCAGCTCCGGTCCTTCGCGTGTCGCCGCCACCAGCGCGCAAACGGTTTTCGTCGGCCTCAGTGGCGAGGGCGGCACCTCCAACGCCTGCAACAACTGCCTCGGCCAGATGAATCTCTCTGCGTTTCCTCCCACGTTCGAACCCGCTCCGCAGCCCGAAGTTACCTCCATCACCGGCGCGCCGCTGCTGCAGGCCGACCATGCCGGCGACTCCGTCTATCTCGCCTTCAGCTCCTTGCCCGGAGGCCCACTCGCCTCGTGGTCTTCCGCCACTCCGAACGCCTTCACCGTTTCCAACGCCAAGGATCTCTCTTCCGATCTCACCTCCGCCGCCTCCGGCGCCATGTTCGCGATTCGTTCCAACAACACCACCGAAATTCGCGACACGAATCTAGTTCTCATTCCTCTCCCACTTCCGCCGAACTCGAAACCATTCCCAATCGCGTTGCCGTTCCCGGCATTGCGCTTCACCCTTCCGGCGCGCTCGTCTACGAACCCTTCCTCGATGGCCCGCCGCCCGCCGCTCCTCCCGCAACAGGAATTCACGGAGGCGTGGATATTCGCGACGCACACAGCGGCCGCCTCCGCCTCCGCGTTTACCTCCCCGAACCTTTTGCGATGCTGAATACGGATGTGGATGGACTCCACGGCTCATTTCTCACCGTAGATGAAAATGGTCAGCGCCTTTTTGCTCTCACCACTTCTGGCCTAAGTGTCATTAAACTAGCAGCCGTCCCTCTCGGCATCGGCACGCTCACGCCCGCTAGCGGCCCTTCCTTGGGCGGCACCTCAATCACTCTTAGTGGCAGCGGATTTCAATCCGGCACCACCGCCACTCTCGGCGGCAAATCCCTCGCCGTCACCTTCAAGGACATGAACACGCTCACCTTCACCACCCCCGCCCTTTCCTCCGGCCCCCAGCAACTCGTTCTCACCAATCCCGGTGGCGAAGCCGTCTCCCTCGACGCCGCCTTCCTCGCCCGTTAGCACAGGCTTCACCGGTGTTCTTTTCTTAGGGACACGGAATAAGAGCTACAGGTCACGCTCTTAAATAATCCGCCCGCCAATTCTTCACCATCAGCTTGATCGCCTTGGTTTCCTGAATCTTGTCGTTCAAAACCCTGCGCGCCAGTTCGGGCAATTCCTCGTCGCTCGCAAACCGCAACGCCACCAATTGCCCTGGCCGGAACTCGCCGATCCTCGGCTTCAAATCCGCCGGCAGCAGCCGCTCCATCCGTAACCGCTCCTCGAGTCGGATCACACGGTCCTGCACCTTCAGCGCAAACACCCGCGCCAGGAACATCAGCGTCACCAGCGCCAGTGCCGTCAGCAAGTCGACCAGCCGGCCAAACGAAAATCCCCAGTGAATCATCCGGTAGATCGACACGCCAAGATTCAACACCAACACCGGCATCACGAAAAAATGAAACGCCGGCACCCACTTCACATGATTTGCGTAGTTCTGTTCAGCCATGGCCTTCCCTCCGTCGGAAGAACTTCATTCACAACCTGACTGCGTGGCCAGTTGTCAAATTCGCCGCCTTCGCCGCTCTTCCCTCGCTGCTTCCCCCGCTTGGATGCAAAATCAGAAAACGGCCGTGCATCGCGCGCCGGGAGGCAAGTATGTCGAATCTCAGCTTCGCTCGCATCATGTACGGCGCCACGCAAGAGCAACGCTCATCCGCCTTTGCGCCCGTGTCCAACTTTCCCTCATCTTTTTCCGCCAGCACCAACGCTGCGCCGTCTTCTCCTTCCAACTCCGCACCCTCCGCTGGGGGCTTCTTCCACAAAGCCTGGCACGCCCTCACCCGCCACAACTAATTCTTCCTTCTCCGTATAATCTCTGTGCGCTCTGCGCCTCTGCGTTAGTCTCTTCTTTCCTTACTTCGTTTCTTCGCATTTCGTTCCATGCAGCTCATCCCTAAACACCGTCCCGTCCTTCATCACAAATTTCGCCTTCTTCAACTCCTCGATGTTTGCAAGCGGATCGCCACTCACCGCAACAATGTCCGCATACGCCCCTCCGCTCACCGCTCCCACTTCGCCCTTCTCCCCCAGCATCTCCGCTGGCCGTGAAGTCGCCGCCTGAATCGCCGCCATCGGGCTCATCCCGAACTTCACCATGTACGAAAACTCCTCCGCGATCGGCTCTTGCCACGGAATTCCTCCGATATCCGTGCCGAACACTATCTTCAGATTCGCCTTCAACGCCTTGCGGAACGTCGCCTCATGCACGCTCGCCCGCGCGCGGTCGCGCACGCCTTCCGGCGTATTCTCCGGCGCCCAATCGCCGTAGTACACCCAAAGCGTCGGGCAATACCACGTTCCCTGCCGCGCCATCTGCGCGATCTGCGCGTCCGTCATCTCCAGCCCGTGCTCGATCGAGTCGCATCCGCCATCCAGTGCGCGCTGCAGTCCTTCGCCGTTGTACGCGTGGCACGCCACCTTCTTTCCCCATCCGTGCGCCTCGTCCACAATCGCGCGCAACTCTTCCACCGTCAGTGTCGGCTGCGACACGAGCCGCCCCTGCTTGTCGGTCCACGACCGGTGCGTCATGTACACCTTCAGCCAGTCCGCGCCATGATCCAGTTGCTCCCGCGCAGCCTTCCGCGCTTCCACCGGACCATCCACAATCTGCACGCCTTTCGGCATCACAAGTTCCGGCGCGTACCCCTCCAGGTTGTATCCGCCGGTCGTGGAAATTCCGCGCGTCGACGCAAACACGCGCGGCCCGGGAATGGTCCCCTCTTCGATCGCCTGCTTGATTCCAATGTCGCCGTAGCCCGCGCCCTCCGTCTCCACGTCGCGAATCGTTGTGAACCCTTGCTCCAACGCCCGCCGCGCCGCATACGTCGCGCGCGCCGCCCGCAGCGCCAAAGGCGCTTTTAGAATGTTTGCGTCATAGCCACCCTTTGCTGGGTCCTCGCCCCACAAGAACAAATGCGTGTGCGAGTCAATCATCCCGGGCAACACGGTCGCGCTTGAAAGGTCAATCACCGTGGCCCCGGCCGGGACGCCTGCCGCCCCATCCGTCACCTTCTCGATCCGTTCCCCACGCACAAAAATCAATTGGTTCTTCCGCGGCGCATCGCTCTGCCCGTCAATCAGCGTTCCCGCGCGGATCACCGTCAGCGCCGCTTCATTCTTCTGCGCCTGCGCCCGCAAACCCGCACTACACACCAATACGACTAGCAACACGAAAGCAGCGTATCTCATTGCCTCTCCTCTGTTCCTGATTTCCGCGCCCGAATTCTGACCGGCCATCCGCAGCCTATCATCCGCGAATGGTTATTTGGAAGGCGTCGCTAATGAGCCTACGTCCACAACAAATTCCCCTGAATCCTCCGGTACCCGTTCTCCTCCGCCCACAAACTCAACGGCACCGCAGCCAGATCATCCACCAGCGGCACCGCATGCCCGTCTTTCGTCAAATCCACCGTCCGCAAGAAGTGTTTGCAGGTGTCGCAACATTCCATCCGGATATGCGGCAATTGCTCCGCAACAAACACGGGCAACTTCCGCTCCGCCTCTTCTCCACACTTCGCGCAGAGAATCCGCCGGAATTCCCACTCCAGCGAACAAAACGAACACAGCAGGTACCGCTTTCCTCCGCCTCCGTCCGTCTCCGTCCGCAGCACGCCCAGCAAGGGCAGGGCATTGCACCGGGGGCAGCGGCACACCGTCATCAGCGGCGCCGGCGGCAGCATCGCGCTGGTGACGAACTCCGCATAGGGCTGCAGCATCGCCCGTGCAAAGAAATCGACGAGCGACATTGGCCCGCCATCCGGCTCCGCCAGCGTGCCCGGGGAACTCCGTTCGATCAGGCCCGTCTTCCAGAATCCCCGCAGGATTTCTCCTTGCCGCTCCGTCCCAGCCGATTGCAAACTCCGCGCTTCCTCTGCCAGCGCTCCCGGCGCCCGCTGCTCCACCACCTTCAGCAGCCCGGGAAACGCTTCCAGCAGCAACTCCACGCGCAATTCCGAGCGCAAATCGCCATTCGCCGGCACAACCGGCTTCTTCCCCCACAATTTCGGGAGCGCCTCGTAATATTCTTTCTGGAATTTGGCCAGTTCGCCGTAGAAGGAGAGAATTTCTGTCGCCGCAAATTCGCCGCGTTCCGCCAGTGCTGCCGCGCGCTCGATCCGCGCGCGGTAATTCACTTTCCCGGCCGCCAGCAACGTCATTTCGGATTTTCGGATTCCCCGACGATCTCTTTATACCATCCCGGGTGATAGCGCTTGGCAAACGCCAGCGAGACATCTCCGCGTATGACGCTGCCGAACGCCCCGCGTTCCGCGAACACGCCCATGTAAATGTGAATCATCAAATTTCCGATGAGCAGCAGTGCGGCCCCGGCATGCACGATCACCGAAACATACCGCAGCCAGCGCAGGCTCCACGGAATCGATTCCGTGAACCACAGCACGCATCCCGAAGCGAGCAGCAGGAGCCCCCCGATGAAAAAGCTCCAGAACAGCAGTTTCTGCCCCGCGTTATACCGGCCTGCCGGCGGCATCTTGTCATCCTGGTTTGTTATGTAATAGTGCAGCGACTGCCACCATTCCTTGTCCACCGGCTGGAAGTTCATCTGCGTGGACCAGAGCGTGTACATGTAACAAACCGCAATGGTGAACACCAGGCCAATCCACGGATGCAGCATCCGCGAAAGTTCCGGCCCGCCCAACACCGTCGCGATCCAGAACAACCACGGCGACCAGAACGCCAGCCCCGTCAGCATCAGATAAATGAACGAGCCCGCGGCGATCCAGTGGTTTAGCCGTTCCTTAAAGCTGTAGCGCAGGATATGGTCGTGGGGGATGACCTGTTCCGGGTGATACCCGATCATGCCTCTTGGTTTCATGCCTCCCCCTTCGGAGCCAGATCCTCTTCCTCACGCGCCTTGGGCCCATACTTCAGGAAGTGCGCAAAAAGTCCAATCAAACCGCCGATCATCGCGATGTTCCCGATCCACTTCAGCGGGTGCTTCCAGAACTTTACCGCCAGCGGAATCGTAGGATTGCTCGGCAGCCCGCCATAGAGTTCCGGCTGCGTGGCGTCGTGCAGCACGTAAATCACGCCCGTGCCGCCAACGCCGGGCGGATCGTACACGCCGGCCTTGTCATAGCCGTAGTGATCGCGCAGCTGTTTCACGCGAATCACCGCCAGTTCCTTCATGTCGTCCTTGCTGCCAAAGTGCAGGCACCCGGTTGGGCAGGCCTTGATGCACGCCGGCTCCAGCCCTTGGCTCACGCGGTCCGTGCACAGCGAGCACTTGTACACCCGCTTTGTCACGTTGTTGAACTTCGGAATGTTGAACGGGCAACCGGTGATGCAATAGCCACACCCGATGCAGTTTGCCTGCTGGAAATCGACAACGCCGTTCGTGTATTGCACGATGGCGCCGTCGGCCGGGCAAGCTTCCAGGCATCCGGGTTCCGCGCAGTGCATGCACTGGTGCTTGCGCATCAGCCACTGCAGCGAACCGTCCTCCCTCTCGTGCTCGTTGAAAAGAATCAGGTTCCAGTAATTCCACCGCGTCTCCGGCATCGTCTGGTACGTGTTGTCAAACGTGGTCGGCGAAAACGGCATGTCGTTCCATTCCACGCACGCCACTTCGCACGCCTTGCAGCCGATGCAGGTCGTCGTGTCCACCAGTTTGCAAACCTGGTATTGCCGTTGCGTGTCCTCGCCCGGCACCGTCCCCGAATGTCCCGAAATCTTCTGTATGCGTAGTGTGGCTTGGCTCATGGCAGCTCTCCTACGCTTTCTCGACCTTCACCAGAAATCCCTTGAACTCTGGTGTGTAGGCGTTAGGGTCGGTCACCGTCGGGGACAGCAGGTTCACCGGAGTCTTCGCGGTCTTCCCCTCGTCCTCCGCGATTCCCCGGTAACCCCAGTGAATCGGAATGCCGATCTGATAGGTCTTCTTCCCGTCAATGTTCATCGCCTTGATGCGTTTCGTCACCATGGCCTTGGCAATGTACGTGCCCCGCGCGCTGGAAACCTTCACGCGCTCTCCCCCGCGCAATCCCATCTCCGAAGCCATCTCTTCGGAAATCTCCACGAACGGCTCCGGGACAAGCTGCACGTTCATCGGATTGTTCTTGGTCCAGTAGTGATAGTGTTCCGTCAGGCGGTAGGTCGTGCATATGATCGTATAGCCGTCCTTCACCGATCCGTATTTGTCGTCCGGCGTCTTGTACTTCTTCACCACCGGGTTGTGTGTCTGCTTCGGGTGCAGCAGGTTGTCGAAGGGACTCTCTACCGGCTCATAGAAGGTCGGGAACGGTCCGTCGGCAAACGCTCCCAGAGGCCCGAAGATGCGCCCCACTCCTTCCGGATTCATGATGAACGGCCCCATGTGCTCGGCCGGCTTGGAGTCCGCCTTGAAGTCCGGCACATCCACGCCCACCCACTTTTGCGCCGCTTCGTTCCACCACACCTGCTTGCGCGACGTATCCCACGGCTTGCCGTCCACGTTGCAGGACGCCCGGTTATATAACACGCGGCGGTTCACTGGCCACGACCAGCCCCAGCTCGGGTGCACGCCGAGTCCCGAAGGATCGGCTGCGTCTCGTCGCATCGTCAAATTTCCCGCTTCCGTGTACGCGCCGCAGTAAATCCAGTTCCCGCTGGCCGTCGTGCCGTCGTCCTTCAGCCACGCAAACGAAGGCAGCTGTTGCCCGGCCTTTAACTCCTGTTTGGTCACCGGATCCTGTGCATCGGCGAACGTCTTCCCGTTGATTTCCTTCAGCACTTCCGCGAGCGACGGATCCGACGGATTCGTGTACGCCCACGTCAGCTTCATAATCGGGTCGGGGAATTTTCCGCCTTCCTTCTGGTAAAGCTCGCGGGTCTTCAGAAAAATCTGCGCCACAATGCCTTGGTCCGACCGGCAGCCGGGTGGAATCGGCAGTGCCGCGTTTTTCCACTGCAACCACCGCGCGGAGTTGGTGAACGTCCCATCCTTCTCCGCAAATCCCGCGCAGGGCAGGCGGTACACAGTGGTCTGGATTTTCTTCATCTCCTCCTGCGTGATTCCGGGCGACCTCCAAAACTCGCTGGTCTCGTCGGGATAAATCTCACCTACTACCAGCCAATCGGCCCTTTTCAGCGCATCGATGTTCTTGTTCGAGTCCGGTCCGATCATCACGCCGTTCATGCCAAAGGCAAAGAGGCCTTTGACGACGCCGTTGTACATGTTGTCCCAGATGTTCACCCACGAGTAATTGCGATCCACCTTCGGGAGGTAGTCGTACGCCCAGTCGGTCTGCTTTGTCGCCGCGTCCCCGTAGAATGCCCTCAGCATGCTGACCGCGAATTTGGGCGTGTTCCCCCAATAATTGAACGAAGCCCAATCGCCCGGCTTGGAAGGTGTCGGGGTGATCCGCTTCATCCAGCCCTCGAACGACCCGTCCGCCGGCGTCGGCACTTTCAGATACCCCGGCAGGTTGTCGAAAATTCCCGCCATGTCCGTTGCGCCCTGGATGTTTGAGTGCCCGCGCAGCGCATTCACACCGCCGCCGGCCCGGCCCACATTCCCCAGTAGCAACTGAATCATCGCCGCCGTGCGAATGTTCTGCGTGCCGAAGCTGTGCTGTGTCCAGCCCAGCGCATAAATCATCGTGGCCACTTTCTTCGTGTCACCATCCTTGCGGATGGAAGTGAACAGGTCGCACGCCTTCAGGTATTTGTCTTTCGGAATGCCCGTGACGCGCTCCACCATCTCCGGCGTATACCGGGAATAGTGCTCCCGCAGCAACTGGAAGACGCACCGCGGATTTTGGAGTGTCGCATCGAAATCCACGCGTTCCGGCAGACCGGGTAGCGGTGGAGGCTGGCCCGGCTTCGCCGCTGCTGCCGGCTTGCCCCCGCTCCCCTCATAATTCCAAGAGCTCCTGTTGTAGCTCAGCTTCTGCTCGTCGAAACCCGAGAAAACCCCCTCGTCTTCCGGCAGCTTGAAATCCTTGTCTACAACGAATCCCGCGTTCGTGAAGTTGACCAGGTATTCCTTGTTGTAGCGCTGGTTCTCGATCAGATACCGGATCAGTCCGCCGAGAAACGCAATGTCGGTTCCCACTCGAATTTGTACGAAATAGTCGGAGACCGAAGCCGTCCGCGTGAACCGTGGATCCACCACAAGCAGTTTTGCGTTGCGATTGCGCTTCGCTTCAATTACCCATTTGAAGCCACAGGGGTGATTCTCCGCTGGGTTCCCGCCCATGACCAGGATCATGTCGGCGTTCTTGATATCCACCCAGCCGTTCGTCATTGCGCCCCGGCCAAACGTTGGTCCCAAACTTGAGACCGTGGGGCCGTGTCAAACCCTGGCCTGGTTTTCTAAATGCACGACCCCCAGGCCGCGCATCGCTTTCACAACCAAGTAATTGAACTCGTTGGTATCCGTGCATCCGCCGGTGAAGGCAATCGACTCGCAGCGGTTCACACGATTTCCCGCGGCATCCGTTTCGATAAACGTCTCGTCCCGCGTCTTCTTCACCTTCTGCGCGATCTCCAGGATCGCCTGGTCCCAACTGATGTCTTCCCAGTCCGTGCCGCCCGGACGCCGCACTTGCGGCTTGATGATGCGCCGGTCGTTTAGAATGTCCTGTTCCAGCGAGGAGCCCTTCGGGCAAAGTGTGCCGCGATTAATGGGGTGGTCCGGATCGCCTTCCACGTGCACCACTTGCGCCGTCACGTTCTTGGCTTTATCCCCCAGCGTGTAGATGATCACGCCACAGCTCACGGAGCAGTAGGGGCACGTGGATCGCGTCTCTGTCGCCTTTCCGATCTTCAACGCCCGCAGTTGCGCGTATGCTGGCTTCAAATCGAAGCCAAACATCGCGGCTGCGGTTCCTCCTACGGCTGCAACCTTAAAGAAGTCACGGCGGGAAGCGTCCATTGGAACCCCCTTGAGGTCGAGCGAGCCACTGGAGCATTTGTGCGGCCCCCTACTCATATTTCTTCTTGGGGCCACCTGTCAAGCCAAAATCATCCCGAATCAACGGTTATCGGCACAGGCTTCGCTGCACATGCAGCACATACTGTTTCAAAATTCTTTCCCACCACCGCTGGCCGGGATTTTTTCACGGGCCTGGCCCCGCCATCGCATCTCTACCACATTGTCGAGTTTTCAAACGCGTAACCTTCGCTACACACTTCTGTAACATTCCCCCCGCATTCCGCCGGAACTGCCCAAAAATGGAGAGAGCCGGCTCTCGCTGGCCGGCAGCTTCTGTTGCCAAGGGCTTCGCGACCCCCGCAATCGGCCCTGCCGGGGATTGTGTCGAACAGGTCTGCCTGCTGACTGACCATGAGCACTGCCCACAACTCGCTTCCTTCTACCGGCGTTTCCGGTGGCGAAGCCGCCGCGCCCTCCAGATTTGGCTTCTATTTCGTCCTGGCTGTTGTCGCTTTTTCGTTCGTCTTCGCTCTTGCTGTTCCCCGCAGCTATGGCCTTGCCTGGTTTGGAGACATGCTGCAAAACACGCTACTCGCGACCTTCGTCATCCTCTCTTTCAGGAATGCGATTGGCAGCAGCGGCCGTGTCCGCGGATTTTGGACCATGATTTTTCTTGGCGCGGCCATTTGGCTCTCCAGCCAGCTCGTCTGGTCCGTCTATGAACTCGCCTTTCATGTTCCGGTCCCGGACTTGCCGTTCGCGGATTTTCTCCTGATTGCGAAACTCGTTCCTTTCACCGCTGCCGCTTTCCTCGCGCCGCAAAAATCGGAAGACTCCCGATTCCGCGCCTTTGGCCTGCTCGACATCTCGATCCTGATTCTTTATTCCCTCTACCTCTTTGCTTTCTTCGTCTATGCCTACCACCTGCTCCCGGGCGCGCTCAACCTCTATAACTCCCGCTTCAACGTCGCCGATGCCATCGGCAATTTTCTCTTTGCCCTGGTGACCGGCATCGTCTTTTTGCGCGAGCGCGGTCCCTGGCGCATCGTCTTTCTGCCGTTGTTTTTCGCTTCCGTCTCTTACGGCGCCTCCTCCACCTGGAATGACGTCGCCATCGATCAGGGCCTTTATTACACGGGCTCCCTCTACGATATTCCCCTGGTCGCGGGCATAGCCGGCTTCGTCTGGGCATGTCTCGCCGGACGCCCCCTGCTCCAGACCCGGGAAGCTTCCTCCGAAGCGAAGTCCTCCGGAAACAAAGCCAGCGGGCGTTTCCGCTTTCTGCCCTCGCACCTTGCGATGCTGGTTACATTCTCGACGCCGGCGATTGGCCTTTGGCTCTTGACCATGCAATCGCGCTCCGACCGGCTCTTTTCCTTCCGGCTGGATCTCACGCTTGTAACCATCTTTCTTCTCACCCTGCTCCTCTCCATCAAGCAGGATCTCCTCGGCGTGAGTCTCATCGGCTCTCTTCAGCACCTCTCGCGCACCTATTCCAGCATCGACCGCTTCAAGCATCACTTGGTCCAAAGTGAAAAGCTGGCCACGCTCGGCGAGTTGGTCGCCAGCGTCGCCAATCAGATCAGCGATGCCATGACGCGCATTCGCGAGCACTCCGCGCTCATCACCACAAGCTCCACCGATCCGCGCATCAGTTCACTCGCCGCAAAGATCGGCACGTATGCGCAGCGTACGGATTCCCTCGCGGAAAATATGCAGCGCTTCGCTCAGGAAGCGCCCTTACAGCTCGCTTCGGTCGAAGTCAAACCATTGCTCGAAACGGCCCTGCATCTCAGCCGCATCGGCAAAATCCCCGATCTTCGCGTGGAACTCCAGGAAGAGCTACCCGCTCCGCCGGTTCTCGCTGATTCCAGCCAGTTGCTTCACGTTTTTCTTCAGATCATTTCCAACGCCATAGACGCTCTGCAGGAAGTAGGCGGGGGCCATCTCCTCATCTCCATCCGTCCCTGTGATCCGCAGGTTTGCATCCAGTTTGCCGATACCGGCCCGGGCATCTCGCATCTGGAAAGAGTCTTCGAACCTTTTTTCACCACCAAGCCCGTCGGGAAGGGAACTGGGCTCGGGCTCAGCACGTGTTACGGCATCATCCGTCAGCACAACGGAGACATCACTTGCGGCAATCGCCTGGAGGGGGGCGCTCACTTCACCATCTTTCTTCCGGCGATTTTCTCCTCGCCCTCGCCAGTTGAAAATTCTGCCCCGCTGGCCGTGGAGGGCGCCGGATGAGCCTCCAGCCTCGCGCAAAGCTATGGATCGCCGTGGCCTCCGGCATTTTTGCCGTTCACCTCATCGCCGCCGTCCTGTTCAAGCCGTCCTTCGGCCTCACGATGTTTGGTGACGCCGTTCCCTGCGCGCTTTTAGTCGTTGCCATTCTCGCCGTGCGGGAAAATTTCCACATCCAGCGGGGTGTCCTGCCGCTCTTCTGGAAATTGATGGCCGCGGGCCTTTTCCAGATGTTCCTCTCGGAAGCCTTCTGGTTCTACTACGACTCCGCGCGTCTCACTTCCAGCCCCTCTCCGGTCATCGGTGACATGCTATTTCTCCTCGCCCACGTTTTCTTCCTCTCCGCCTTCGTCGTCCGGCCAAGCTCCGCCTCGGCCGGGCGCGACCTGCGCCTCCGCAACCTCGATTTCGCCCTGCTCACCTTCTGGTGGCTCTCTCTTTACGGTTATTTCGCCCTTCCCTGGCAGACCGTGATTCGGGATTTTTCCAAATACAATCCGGCTTACTACGTCCTCGCCCTCATCCAGCACCTGGTCATCCTCCTCATCCTCGCCGCCGTCTGCCAGCGGAGTGCCGGGGTCTGGCGCATGTTTTATGCGTGTTTCACCATCACCTTCGTCCTCATCGCCGTTGGAAATCTGCTCCTCAGCGTAGCTATCGACACGGGCTCCTACTACGCCAGCAGCTTCTACGACACGCCTTTTTTCCTCTCTCTTGTGTTGATTACCGTTACCGCCTCCCTCGGTCCTTCGCTCCAGCCTGTCGAAGATCAGAACCCGAACCGTGAAATCAACCAGAGTCTGTGGACCGCCCGCATGGCCATGGGCGCCATCGTCACCCTCCCCGTCATCGCCCTTTTCGGCACGTTCGAAAAAACAATTCCCGCCAATGTCGCGGACTTCCGCTTGCGCCTTGTCTTCGGAGCCATGCTGCTTCTTAGCGGTCTCGTTTTCCGCAAGCTCACCCTGCTCGCCCGGGAACTCGTTCACCTCGTCCATCTCTCCCAGGCCTCGCTGGAAAATCTGCGCTCTGTCCAGGCGCAGGTCACTCACAACGAGAAGCTGACCGCCCTTGGACGCCTGGCCGCCGGCGCCGCCCACGAAATCAGCAATCCCCTCACCGCCATTCTCGGCTATTCGGAGCTCCTCACGGACGTCCCGTCTCTCGCTTCTTCGGACCGCGAAAGCGCCTTGATCATTCAACAGCAGGTGCACCGCGCCCAGGCCGCTGTCAACAGCCTCCGCGACACGCTACGCAAGCCCGACTCCGTGCATCCAACCTCCATCATCAAGCCCGCGGAGTCTTAATCACTGGGCCCCGGTTCATCGATGCCTCGCCTCTTCCTTCTCGGCCTCGAGTTCCTCGTCGTTTACGGCGGCTTGCCCCTGCTCATCTATTTCCGCCGCATTCCGAATCTCCCCATCCCGTATCTGTTGGCCGCCGCGTTCGTTGCTTTCCTGCTTCTCCGTGGCGACTCCACTTTTCCGATGGTTCAACTCACTTCCTGGGGCAACTTTCGTTCGTACCTTCGGACCATCCTGATTCGTGACGCCATCTGTCTCCTTTTTCTCTCCATTGCGATCTACTTCCTGGCCCCGCAATACCTGTTCTCCCTCATCAAGCGCTCCCCGCTTCTCTGGCTCGCCATCTTCTTTCTCTACCCGCTCGTTTCTGTCTATCCGCAGGAGCTCTTCTACCGCGCGTTCTTCTTTCATCGCTATCAGCCGCTCTTCGGTTCCGGCTGGGGCATGCTTCTTGCCAGTGCGTTCGCCTTCGGATTCGTGCACATCATCTTCCGCAACTGGCTGGCCGTGGGACTCTGCGTGATTGGAGGCGTTCTCTTCTCCTACACCTACCAGACCTCCGGCTCTCTTCTGCTCGCTTGCGTGGATCACGCCATTTTTGGCGATTTCCTCTTTACCATCGGCCTCGGCCAGTTCTTCTACCACGGCTTTCGCGCCTGACCAGGCCTCCTGTTCCACCCAGCCCGCTACGGCAACACATAGCGCTGGCTCTCACGCCAGTTCTCTCGGAGCCAAACAGAGGGCCTCTCCTCCCCTTTTCCTTCCCCAAATTCCACGCACCCGGTAAAATAGTCTCGTGACGGTTCCGCCCTCTCTCATCGAAACTTTTAGGTTTCGGGTGCGTATCCAGATTTAGACCTCTTTCCCATGAAGGAGTTGCCCCTGCATGGCGACACCGCCAAATCCTGTGAAGCCGGACCTGTCTGCCCTGCGCATTGGCGATACCAAACGCAACGCCACTCGCCGCAGCCTGCGCTGGCTCTGGCTCGCCTTGGGGGCCATCGCTCTGATTTTGGTCGCCCTTGCCGCCTCTGCGTTTCGTGATCGCCGTCCCGAAGTCGAAGTTGCCACCGCCCACAGGCCCTCCACCGGCCCCGCAGGCATCCTCAACGCCAGCGGCTACATCACCCCGCGCCGCCGCGCCACCATCGCGGCCAAAATCACCGGCCGCGTCACCAGCGTTTTATTCGACGAAGGCACTCGCGTCTCAGAGGGCCAGCTCCTCGCCACCCTTGACGATTCCGACGCGCGCCGCGCGCTCGATTCCGCCGTCGCCGATCGTGACTCCTCCCGGGCCGCCATCGCCGACTACGAAGTCCAGCTCAAAAATGCCGAAATCGAACTTCGCCGCACCAAGGAACTCGTCGCGCAAGGCGTCTCCACGCAACAAGCTCTCGATTCCGCGGTGATGAACGCCGACAGCCTCCGCGCCAAAATTGCTCTCGCCAAGCAGCAGGTGGTCGCCGCCGAAGCCCGCATCCGCGAACAGCAACAGGCCGTGGACAACTGCACCATCCGCGCCCCCTACTCGGGCATCGTCGTTTCGAAAGACGCGCAAGTCGGCGAAATGGTCTCTCCTGTTTCCGCCGGCGGTGGCTTCACGCGCACCGGCATCGCCACCATCGTGGATCTTCACTCCAACGAAATCGAAGTGGACGTCAGCGAAGCCTATATCGCCCGGGTGCAGCCCGATCAGCCGGTTGACGCCGTCCTCGACGCGTATCCCGACTGGAAAATTCCCGCCAAGGTTCGCACCGTCATTCCCACCGCCGACCGACAGAAAGCCACCGTCAAAGTGCGGATCTCCTTCACGGACGCCAGCCACAAGAAGCTGATCGATCCGGCCAGCGAGACGCGCATTCTTCCGGACATGGGCGTGAAGGTCACCTTCCTCGAAGAGGAAAAGCCCAAGGACAAACAGGAGAAATCCTCCGCCGTTGCTTTGGTTCCGCAGGACGCCATCCGCCAGGACGGCGCATCGAAGTACGTATTCGCCGTCAAGAACGACACGCTCGAGCGCCGCGGTGTCTCCGTCGGTTCTACGCGCGGCTCCGACGTCGAAATTCTCGCCGGTGTTCAGCCCGATGCCCTGGTCGTCGTCAAGGGGCCGGACTCCTTGCGCGACGGCCAGCAAATCCAGATCAAGCAATAGGAGCAAGGCCCATGGTGAAAGTGGACGGAAGTGGCGGGAACAACAGTCTGATTCGGGTCCGCGACCTCGACAAAACCTACCGCCGCGGCGGCGAGGAAATTCACGTTCTTCAGGGTCTCAACCTGGATGTGGAACCCGGCGAATTTATCGCCTTCATGGGCCCCAGCGGCTCCGGCAAAACCACGCTCCTCAATCTTCTCGGCGGCCTCGACGTTCCCACCCGCGGCAGCATCTCCGTCGCCGGCGACGAAATCACGCACATGTCCGCCAGCCGCCTCACCGAATGGCGCGCGCGCCACGTTGGCTTCATCTTCCAGATGTACAACCTCATTCCAGTCCTCACCGCGTTTCAGAACGTCGAACTTCCGCTCCTCCTTACGAAGCTTTCCAAGCACGAGCGGCGCGAGCACGTCGAAACTGCTCTTGGCGTCGTCGGCCTCTGCGACCGCATGGACCATTTTCCCCGCCAGCTCTCCGGCGGACAGGAACAGCGCGTCACCATCGCCCGTGCCATCGTCTCCGATCCCACTTTCCTCCTCTGCGACGAGCCTACCGGCGACCTCGACCGCAAGAGCGCCGATGAAGTCATGGCCCTCGTCGAGCAACTCGTCTCCCAATACTCCAAGACCGTCCTCATGGTCACCCACGATCCCGTTGTCGCGGAACGCGCCAACACCACGCTCCACCTCGAAAAGGGCGTTCTCGTCGAAGGCCACAAATCGTCGCGTGTCCTTCCTATTTCCGGTGCCGTATGAAATTCGCGAACATCATTCTTGCCAATTTGCTTCGAAAGAAGGCTCGCCTTCTCCTCACCATCGGCTCGTTCGCCATCGCCCTCTTCCTCTTCATCTTTCTTTCCGTCGTTCGCGATGCCTTCACTATGGGCGCCGCCGTGGCCAGCGCCAACCGCGTCATTGTCATCAACCGCACCTCCATCATCAATCCTTTGCCCCTCTCCTATCGCGACAAAATCCTGCGCATCCCCGGCGTCGCCTACGTCACCCACGACAATTGGTTCGGTGGTGTTTACAAGGACGAGAAAAACTTCTTTCCGCAATTCGTCATCGACCCGCAGAACCAGCGCCAGGTCTTTCCCGAACTCGTCGTTCCCGACGACCAGTGGGCCGCCTTCCTGAAGGATCGCCAGGGCGCCATCGCGGGCGTGCGCACCGCCGAGCGCTTCGGCTGGAAAATCGGTGACCGCATCCCCATCAAGCCCGCCATTTATGGCAGCGGCAACGCCGCCTGGGAATTCAACCTTGTCGGCATCTATCACGGCACGAAGCCTCAGGCCGACGAAACCCAGTTCTGGTTCCAGTGGGATTACTTCCAGGAAAAGCTGGACCCAGAGGACCGGGGCCAGGCCGGCTGGTACACCTTGCGCATTGATAAGCCTGACGACGCCGTGCGCATCGCCAAAACCATCGACGATGAATTCGCCAACTCCCCCGCCGAAACAAAAACTCAGGCCGAATCCGCTTTTGCCGCAAGCTGGGTCAAGCAATTCGGCAACATTCAATTTCTCATCGTTAGCATCGGTTCCGTCGTCTTCCTCACTCTGCTGCTCGTTACCGGAAACACTATGGCCATCTCTGTCCGCGAGCGCACCTCTGAACTTGCCGTCTTTAAAGCCATCGGCTATTCCGATCGCAAAATCCTTTTCTTTGTTCTGGCGGAATCGCTCGTGATTGCCGTCCTCGGCGGAGCCCTCGGCATCCTCGCCGCGGCCGCCATGATGCCCGGGCTCGCCAAGGCTCTTGCCGGTATGCTGCCCGTCCTCGTGCTCTCCTCCAAAACCATGTTCTCTGGCGTTCTGCTGGCTCTATTGGTCGGGCTCGCCAGCGGCCTTCTCCCGGGTCTTGGCGCCATGCGCCTCCGCGTGATCAACGCTCTGAGGCGAGTCTGATAATGCTCTCGAAACTTATCTTCGGCTTGGTCATCACCCTCGCCGCGATCTTCGTCTTCCTGCTGGTCATGACCATCCTTGCGGGACTCCTCGCCCCGGTCTTTAATACCGTCCCGATCTCCTACAATTTCCGCAGCATCCGCGCTCGGTGGACCTCCACCATCGTCGCCATTCTCGGCATCGCCGGCACCGTCGGCGTCTTTGTCGCCATGCTTTCGCTGGCCCGTGGATTTCGCGCCACGCTGGTCGCCTCCGGCTCTCCCGGCAACGCCCTCGTCATGCGCGCGGGTTCTCCTTCCGAAATGATGGGCGGCATCACGTTGGACTCCGTGCGCATCGTGCAGGATGCCCCCGGGGTGGCGCACGATTCGTCCGGCCCTCTCGTTACGCAGGAAGTCGTCGGCGTCGTGCCGTTCCCGCTCATCACCACCGGCACCGATGCCAACGTTCAGGTTCGCGGCGTTTCGTCGAACGTCCTCGAAATTCGCAAATTCGTTCACATTGTGCAGGGCCGCATGTTTCAGCCGGGCCTCAACGAACTGCTCGTCGGCAAAAACGCGTCCCGTACCTATAAGGGGCTAACGTTGGGCAACTCGGTAGGTTTCGGCGGGGGCCACTGGAAAATCGTGGGCGTCTTCGACGCGGGCAGTTCTGCGTTCGACTCCGAAGTCTGGTGCGACGCCACCATTTTGAATCAGGTGCTTCTGCGCCCGGCCAACATCTTCCAGTCCGCAACAGTGCATCTCACGTCGCCGTCCGACTTCCAGAGATTCAAGGACGCGGTCACTTCCGACCCGCGCCTCAACGTGGACGCCACGCGCGAAATCGACTACTACGCCAAACAGTCCACCACCATGACCCGTCTTATCAGTATTCTTGGCGGCCTGGTCGCCGTCATCATGGCCGTCGGCGCCGTTTTCGGTGCGCTCAACACCATGTACGCCGCCGTCTCCGAACGTGGCCGTGAAATCGCCACCATGCGTGCTCTCGGCTTCAACAGCACCAACGTCCTGCTCTCGTTCCTCTTCGAAGCCCTTTTCATCTCCATCCTCGGCGGCATCTTGGGCTGCCTCGTCGTTCTCCCGCTCAACGGCCTCACCACCAACACCATGAACTTCCAGACCTTCTCCAACGTCGCTTTTGCCTTCAAAATCACCTCCAACCTTCTGCTCGCCGGCATGGCCTTCGCTCTCGTCATGGGCGTCCTCGGCGGCCTTTTGCCTGCCATCCGCGCCTCCATCCGCCCCGTCGCGGTCGCCCTCCGTGAACTCTGATCTCTGGCTTCTCCTCTGTGGTCTCTCTGTTTCTTCTCTGTGCCCTCTGTGCCGAAACCACCCTCTCCCAACCGAGGGTGTTGCCGCCAGGCCCTAAAATTTCTGCTCCTCAATCCTCCTCGCCGCAGGATTGTAATCGCAATACCTCACCCACTTCGGCCGCACCACGAAATACGTCATCCCCGGCCAATTCTCCCGCGCCGGCCCATCCGTGAAATTCCGGAAATAAATTCTCTTATAATTTGCCAGTTCCTCGCCCTCCAGCTCTTCGGCCACGCCCTCATACTGCACGGTAATCTCCGTCGTGCACCCGATCACCCACGCCACCCGAGAGTTCTCCTTCAAGATCGGATACTTCCGTGAGCTCTTCACCGTATCGAAAATAATCTCCAGCTCCGGCGTCGCCGCAAATCCCATCAAGGCCGCCTCCGGCCTCCCCGAATTCGTCGCCGTGCTCAACACGCCCAGGCGCTCGCTCTCCAGAAACAGAAACACTTCCCGCACGTTCATCGTTCACTCCTCAAATTGTTCCCCTGGTGCGTGCGCGTGTTACACTCGCTGGTCTCCAGGAGAAACGAAATTGACTTCATCGCTTCGTACTGTCTTGTCTCGTCCAAAACTCATTTTCACCGCTCTTGGCCTCGGCTTCGTACTCCTTGCTTTGCTGAACGCGCACGCCCAGGGCCCTTCCGCCGATCAAATGAAATCCCTCTCCTGGCGCCTCATCGGCCCATACCGCGGCGGCCGCGTCACCGCCGTCTCCGGCATCGCCGGTGATCCCAAGATCTACTACATGGGCACGCCGGGTGGCGGCGTCTGGAAAACTACCAACGGCGGCGTCACCTGGTTTCCCATTTTCGACAACGCCCACGTTGCCTCCATCGGCGATCTTGTCGTCGCGCCCTCTGATCCCAACACCATCTACGTTGCTACCGGCGAACAAACTCCCGGCAACGGCCTCTGGAAATCCACCGATGCCGGCGTTACCTGGACCAACATCGGCATTCGCGATTCAGTCACGATCCCTTCGATCCTTGTGGACCCCAAGGATGCCAACATCGTCTACGTCGCCGCTGTGGGCGACATCACACCCAGCGACGCCCGCGGCATCATGAAAACCACCGACGGCGGCAAAACCTGGCGCAAGATCTATTTCAAGGACGACCACCACAGCCCCACCGAACTCTGTTTTGACCCCAATAATTCCCGCACCATCTACGCCGTCATCCGTCACATTCCCACTCCACGTGATCCGAAGAATCCCGACCAGAAGCCTCCCGACGAACTCGACTCCGTCATCATCAAATCCTCCGATGCCGGTGAAACCTGGTCGCCCACCGGCGAGGCCGGCCTTCCTTCTGGACGCCGCGGCCGCATCGGCCTCGCCGTCGCCGCCGGTCTTTCCGGCAAGCGCGTTTTTGCTCTAATGCATCAGGGGCTCTTCCGCTCCGACGACGCCGGTTCAACGTGGCAGCAAATCACGCAGGATCCGCGCGTCATCGGCGATGAATATTTCGGCCGCACCTTCACCGATCCGAAAAATCCCGACGTTGTCTACGTGATGCAAACCTCCACGTATCGCTCCTCTGACGGTGGCCGCACGTTCGCCGCCTGGAAAGGCACGCCGAGCGGCGAAGACGATCATGTCCTCTGGATCGCTCCCGAAGACTCCAATCGCATCCTCATGGGTACCGATCAAGGCGCGGTCATCACACTCGACGGCGGAAAAATCTGGAACACCTGGTACAACCAGCCCACTGGCCAGTTTTATCGCGTCGCCACGGATCACTCTTTCCCATATCGGCTATATGCATCGCAACAGGATTCCGGCTCCGTCTCCATTCCCAGCCGCACCGACTTCGGCCTCATCACCTATCGCGACTGGTTTCCCACCGGCTCGTTCGAAAGCGCCTTCATCGCGCCCGATCTGCTCGACGCGAACTCTATTTACTCGATCGGCTGGTACGGCGTCGTTCTCCGTATGACGCGCACCACCGGCCAGGTTGCCACCATCTTCCAGCCGCCAACGAACTATCACATCACCTGGGAAACGCCGCTGGTCTTTTCTCCGCGCGATCCTCACGTCCTCTATTACGGAGCCCAATTCGTCCTGAAAACCACCGATGGCGGCCTCACCTGGAAAGAAATCAGCGATGATCTCACCACCAATACTCCAGAACCCGCCGCTGCGGCAAAGGCCTCGGGCAACGGCCATATGCTCTCAAAAGACGCCAACGAATATTCGCTCTGGCCCGACCCCGATGAAGACGAAGAGGCGCAAAGCCCTCGCCACGGCGCCATTCAGTCCATCGCGCCCTCGCCGCTCGACGCCAATCTCATCTGGGCGGGTTCCACCACCGGCCTGATCCACGTCACCCACGATAGCTCGACTTGGACAGACGTCACTCCTCCCGACCTCCCGGAACAACCTTACGTCAATTGCATCGAAGCCTCGCCTTACGATGCCGCGACCGCCTACGCCGCCGTTTTCCCCGCCCGCGGGCCGTTCAATCTGATTTTCTCTCGCCGGGATTCTGCCCCGCACTTTTACCGCACCCGCGACGCCGGCAAATCCTGGCAAGAGATTACCAACGGCCTGCCCGAAGTCGGTCTCGCCCGCACCATCCGCGAAGATCCCGTCCGCAAGGGCCTCCTCTTCGCCGGCACCACCACCGGCCTCTTCGTTTCCTTCGACGATGGCGACCACTGGCAATCTCTGCAACTGAATCTTCCCACTGCCACTGTCACGGACCTCACCATCCACAGCTCCGATCTCATTGCCGCCACCTTCGGCCGCGGCCTCTGGATCCTCGACGACATCTCCGCCCTCCGCCAGTGGTCCGCGCACATCGCGGAATCCTCCGCACAATTGCTCGTGCCCGAACCCGCTTCGCGCGTCCGCTGGGACAACTATCCGGACACCCCGCTGCAACCGGAAACTCCCGCCGCCCTCAATCCTCCCGACGGTGCGACTCTCCAGTATTTTCAGAAGTTTCCCGCGAAATCCGATCTCTCGCTCGACATCTACGATTCCCAGGGCGCGCTCGTCCGCCACATTTCCAGTGTCCCGACGCAAAAATCGATTCCGCCGCCCAACGTCCCCGAGTTCTGGTTCTATCCGCCCACGGCGCTGCCGAATCAATCCGGCATCAACCGTTTTGTCTGGGACCTTCGCTACGCCCATCCCACCACGTTGCCCTACGGTTATTTCGGCGCGCGCCTGAAATACACTGAATACACGCTGCCCGATCACGCAGTTCCCGGCAATACGCCGCGCTTCCAGCCACCGGGCCCGCTCGTGGTTCCCGGCACATACGATCTGGTTTTCACAAGGGAAGGGAAGTCGTACAAACAAAAACTCGAAGTCCTGCCGGATCCCCGCGTCCACATCGCTGCCTCGGACTACGCCGCGCAGTTTGCCCTCTCTCGAAAACTCTGCGCCTTGATGGAAGACACCGCACGCACCTTCAACGCGGTCACCGCGTTGCACGCCGAGTTCGATGCCCGCCAGAAAGCCCTCGTTGCGAATCCGCCCAAGGAACTCGCCGACGCCCTCGCCAATTTCGAGAAGCAGTTGAACTTGCTCGAAGATGGCACCGACGAAGCCCCTGGTTTCGGCGTCCTCAACCGCGACTTTGGCCACGAACTCGTCATGGTACAAAGCGCGGACATCAAGCCCGGCGAATCCGCTTACCGCGCCTTCACCGACGGCTGCACCGCCAACGCCAAAAATATCGCCGCCTGGAATAAACTCAACGCGGAAACCCTGCCCGCGTTGAACAAACTCCTGGCCGCACAAAAAGCACAGCTTCTTCCGGTTTCGTCTGCAATCACCGCTGCCGCATGCACCATGTAGCCGCCGCGTTCAGGTGGCCCAGGCCTCGCATCACTGTTGCGCCCTTGGCTTCGTGTAGGGGCGGCATTACGCCGCCCTCTTTTCTTCTCTTAGGGCCAGCGGCGCGCCACAATCCTAGCCCAGGCCGCAAGCCCTGGTTCTATGAATCAACACACCCGCAGCGCCGTGGGCGCGGTACACTCCTACGCCAAATTCGCGCTTTCATCCACCCTGATTTTTCTGATTACTGATTGCTGACACCCGCTCCGCCCGACGGCACCACCGTCTCGGACATTCCCGCCGCCACCGCCCGATAGCGCACCACCAGAATCGTCAAATCGTCTGCCTGTCGTGCCCCGCGCGCAAAATTTTCCACGGACTCCAGCACCGTCTTTTGAATTTCATCCAGCGGCAATTCCTTCTTCCCCTGCAGCACGGCGCGCAATCGTCCCACGCCGTACAGCTCTTCTTCCGGGTCCATCGCCTCGGTCACGCCATCGCTGAAAAGTACCAGCGTGTCATCCGGCTCCAATTGGAGTTTCGCCGTCGTAAATTCCGCTTCCGGCACCAGCCCCACCGGAAACGATCCTTCCGTGAACGCTTCTTCCACCGCGTCTTTCCGCAACAAGATCGGCGAAGGATGTCCCGCATTGATGTATTCCAGTTTTCCGCTGTCTTCCAGAATCCCGAAAAACATCGTTGCGTACCGGCCCACTTCCACGTGGTCGCAAAGAAAGCGGTTCACGTGATTCAGTGTCCGTGCTGGATCCGTCCCCAAAGACATCCCCGAGAGCGCCCCTTGCAGCATTGTCGTCACCAGCGCCGCGCCCAGTCCTTTTCCGCTTACATCCGCAAGCAAAAATGCCGTCCGCTTCTCATCCAGCGGAAACACGTCGTAGTAATCGCCTCCCACCGACAAGCAGGGGAAGTTCACTCCGGACACCGCCAGGTGTGGATACTCGCGCAAGTTCTTCGGCAAGAGCGCCTGCTGGATGTCCCGCGCGATACCAATTTCCTGCTCCAGGCGTTGCCGCTCGCGCTCGCGTTCCACCAATCGCGCGTTGTCCAGAATGCTCGCCGCGTCAGCCGCCAGCGCGTCCAGGATCTGCCGGTCCAATTTAGAAAACGCCGTCGGCCGCTTCGAATCCAGATACAGCACGCCCAGAAAATCGCCGCGCTTCACGTCCGTCGCAGAAGCGTCCGTCACCGCCCGCGCGCTCGCGTAAAGCGGAATCACCACCACCGCGCGCAACCCTTGCGCCACGATGCTGGCCGCCGCCTGCAGATTCATCTCCGCCTGCGCCAGGTCTTCGGTGATCACCGCCGACTGCTGCTTCATCGCCAGTTGAATCGCTGTCTTGCTGGGCGTCATGCTTTCGGGAGGCAAACGCTGCCCGCCGCTGCGCCGCGCCAGCCGTACACGCATATTCTCGGGCTTGCCTTCCACGGTTTCCTCGAGCAGCCCGCGATCCGCGTCTGTCACCGCGATGGCGTGGTCAATCATTTTCGCCAGCACGGAATCCAGCGGCAATTGCGAGTGCAGCAGCGAAGTCGCTTCCAGCAGCATGTTCAGCTTCCGCAGCCCGCCGCCTGTGGACTCGGAACTCGTCATGTGGTCAATGCGCGTCAGTAATTGCGGAATCGCCTCTTCGGCGGTGCCGGTCGCCGACCGGAAAATCAACTGGTAGGAATCCTCCAGGCCAAATGTAACGACGTCGCCATCATTCAACATCCGGCTTTCCACTTTTTCGCCGTTGACGAACATCCCGCGCCGCTGTCCGCGGTCTTCCAGGTAGTAGCGGTTCGCCTCGGTCACAATCGCTGCGCAATTCCTCGAGATGCGCCGGTCCGTAAGTTGCAGATGATTCCCGGTTTCCGCGCCGCGGCCGATCAGGAAGGGCACTCCCGTGATGCGCACATATTTCCGCGCACCGTCGGGCGAAATCACCTCGAGTACCGCTTCATTCTGTACCAGGGTTTCCGTCATTCTTCCGTCCCTGCACCCTCATTAAGCCGCGCATTGTAGCACGCACCCGCCCGGTTCGCCTTTTCTTCTTGCGTCCCTCTCCGGACCCATCCACAATACCACCGCCTGGCCGCTTCCCGCTGTTTCAATTCCTTTTTTCGAGGGCTATTGCATGACCCCGGCGACTATCTACCCCCTTGCCGCGTTCGTCTGGGCAAGTGGCGAAGTGTCGCACGCCGACCCTGTCGTTCCCATCCTTATCGCTTCCATCTTCATCACCCTCGGCGCAGCCGTCGGCGGCTTGTTGATGAAGTGGATCAAGCAACCCGCCGTCCTCGGCGAACTCCTCGTCGGCCTGGTCGCCGGCAATCTCGGCTACTATTTCGCATCTCCGACCCTCACCGTCCTCCGCGAAGGTGACAATCTCTCCAAGATCGCTTCCCTCGCCCTCTCCGGTCCCGTCAGCCTTGGCGAAGCGGCCCGTCAGGTTCTTCCTCCTGGTCCTCACGCCGACCTCATTGCACATTTACTTAGCGGTCCCCACGGCCAGATCTACATCCAGGTCTACACTTTTATTGATATCATTGCGCGCCTCGCAATTCTTATCCTTCTGTTTTTGGTCGGCCTCGAAATCAGCCTTGTGGAAATGAAGCAAGTCGGCAAGTCCGCGTCGGTGGTCGCCATCCTCGGCATTGTCTTTCCCATGGTCCTCGGCCTGCTCACCATGAAACTCCTCCGCCCGGAGAATCCGCTTGCCGCGGATCTTTTCATCGGCGGCATCCTCACTGCCACCAGCGTTGGGATCACCGCCCGCGTTCTCCGCGATCTTGGCCAGGACCGCACCAATGAAGCGCGCATCATTCTCGGCGCCGCCGTAATTGACGATGTCCTTTGCCTTATCGTTCTTGCGGTCGTCAGCGGCCTCGCCGTCACCGGCCAGATCAGCGTTCCCTCCATCGCCCTCACCACCAGCAAAGCTGCGCTCTTCCTCGTCGCTTCTCTCGGCATCGGCATCTGGCTCACGCCTAAACTCGTGCGCCGCATCTCTACCTTCGGCATCCAGAATCTCAAGCTACTCTTCGGGCTCAGCTTCGCCTTGCTGCTCGCCTGGCTTGCGAACCTCGCCGAACTCGCCACCATTGTCGGTGCCTTCGCCGCCGGCATGATTCTCAACAGCTTCTTCGACCGCGAAGTCGAAGGCGTCTCCCTTCACGATCTCCTCTCTCCGATCGAATCTCTCGTGGTCCCGCTCTTTTTTGTTTGGATGGGAATTCAGGTCAAGCTGGAAGCCATGGCGCGCACTGACGTGCTAATCGCCGGTATCGCGCTCACAGTCGTTGCCATCGTCGGGAAAGTTGCGTCCGGCTGGGGCTGCCCGAAAAGCATCAACCGCTGGGCGGTCGGCTTCGGCATGATGCCCCGCGGCGAAGTCGGCCTCATCTTCGCTGGAATCGGGAAGGGAATTGGGGTCGTCGACGACGGCCTCTTCTCCGCCACCGTCCTCCTGGTCATGATCACGACCATTCTCGCGCCCATCCTTCTCCGCTTCACCATGGGCGTCAACCCAACTCCGTCCCACGCCATTACTAATTCTTGAGTCGGATTCTATACCGATCATCCCGACCGGGGCAGCGGCCCCCGCCGCCGCGCAGTGGAGGGACCAGTGCTTCGCGCCGGCTTTAAGCTAACTCAACGGAAAGGGGCGGCTGCCGTTACTCTTGAACCTCTGCACCCTGAACTTTTGAACTCTTTCTCGCCACTCACTTGCCCCGAGCGAAGTTGAAGGGTCACTCGCCACTCGCCACTGCTTTCTTCTTTCTCTCCACATACTCCTTCACAAACGCATCAAACGCGGTATCCAGCCGCTTCGTCACCGGTCCCATTTTCCCTTCGCCAATGGGCCGCCCCGCGATCTCTCTCACCCCGATCACGTTCCGGTTCGTCGACGTAATAAACACCTCATCCGCGCTGTACAGATCCTGCAATCGCAGCACCTGCTCCACAACTGCAGTTCCTGCCTCTCCCGCCACTTCGATCAACACCCCGCGCGTCACGCCCTCCAGGCATCCCGAACTCAACGGCGGAGTCAGCACTTTGTCGCCCTTCACTGCGAAAAGATTTGCCGCTGTGCATTCGCTCACTTCGCCGCGCTCGTTCAGCAGCACCACTTCATCAAATCCCTCGCGGTGCGCCTCGGCCACCGCCCACACACTGTTTAGCCACGAAATCGTCTTGACTCCCGCCAGCGCCGTGGCCGCATGCCTGCCGTGCTCCCGCACCGTCAGCCGCACCGTATCCGGATAATGCGGCACATCCGCCGTCGTAATCACCAGGTCCACGTCCGGCATTTTTTCTTCGCTCTTCCAGAATCCCACCGTATTCCAAACGAGATAAATCCGTGCGCACCCCTCTTCCACCCGGTTCGCCCGGATCACTTCTTGCAGGTGCACCGGCACCCGAGCTCCTGAATACGTCAGCGGCATCCGCGTAATCGCCGAATCCTTCTCCAGCCGCCGCCAGTGCCGTTCGTACGCAAACGCTTCCCCACGCACAATCCGCACCGTCGTAAACAGTCCCCACCCGCAAATCAGTCCCGCCTGCCCCGGCGACCAGCGCACTTTCTCGATCTCCCGCAGCTCTTCGTTATGAAAAACGTAGCGATGAATCACGCTTCCACCTATCCAAGAATCTTCAAATCAACCGCAAGCCGCATTGTACCGGAATCTCCATGCCCTTGTAGGGGCCGGGCTTGCCCGGCCCTCTTCGGTATCCCAAATGCTCATTTTCTTTCGCGCCAGCTTGCGCGGCAAGCTCCAGCTTTCGCCCGGGCAATTCCTGCTCCGCGAAAGCTCAACAATTTACAGAGGCTTTGTGGATCTTCAAGCGCCCTGAGGTGTTGCGACTGATGACGCATCCTGGTGTTGGCCCACTCACGGCACTGGCCTACGTGTTGATCATTGGTACTCCGACACGCTTTGCCCGTGGCAAGCAGATCGGCAACTACGTGGGTGTGGTTCCGAGCGAAGATTCCAGTGCCGACAAGCAACGACTGGGGCACATCAGCAAGCAGGGCAATTCGTTGTTGCGCTTCTTGTTGGTGGAAGCAGCGCAAGCGGCAGCACGAATCCATCCCGACTGGCGACGCCGGTACGTGCACCTAGCGATGCGTCGGCATAAGAGCATCGCCAAAGCCGCGCTGGGGCGCAGACTGGGGGTTCGCTTGTACTGGATGTGGCGGAATGGCTGCGACTATTCGCCATCGAAGACCACTCGCCGAAGTGGAAAGGAGAAGTCTGTCCAAAAAGGATTTGACAGAGCCGACATTGTTAGAGATGTCCGGTTATTTCAACTATCACCAAAGCCTTTCCAGCCCTTTCTTTCTCTTCGCCACCCCTCTCTTTATCCTTGCGTATGGCACGATGAGCTTTTATCTCCACAGAAAACTTGGTCCTACGCTTCGCATTCGTTCCACCCGACAGGTCATCACCTTCCTTGGCGTTTCTTTGCACTGCTCCTTGGCCGTTGCCTTTGCGGGCACCGCCACACTGGTTTGGAGTGGAGAAGTGCCTGCGAGCAAGTTCTTCCACGCCGCTTTCAACTGGTGGATCGGCGATGCCGTCGCTCTTTCCGGCTTGACCCCGTTCCTGCTCGAATTTGTGATGCCTTGGTGCCGGAGCTCTCTAGCTCGCTCGAGTTCTCCGGTACTCGCCCCTCGAGAAGCTCCGCGTCATGACCTTTCGTTCCGAGAGCTTCTTGGATTTATCGCTGCCCTTGCCATTCTCACTTACCTTAATTTCTTCAATAGTTTCACGCGCGAAGCTCAACTTTATTATCTCTTTGCCTTGCCGCTCATCTGGCTTGCCATAAAGCACGGCATGCGCATGGTCATGGTCGGGGTCCTGCTGCTGGATTCCACCCTGGCCTTCGCCATGCGCTTCGATTATCACGGGGTCCGGTCCTTTGTCGTGGTTCAGTTGCTGATGCTCATTCTTGCCCTCACCGTTCTCCTTGTCGGCGCCGTTGTCGAGGAACGCCGGGAAACGGAGCATCGCCTTGCTGAGGAGGAAGAACGCATCCGCCTTATTCTCGACTCCACCGACGAAGGCATTTTCGACCTCGATTCCCGTGGCGCCTGTACCTTAATGAACGCCGCTGCGTTGCGAACCCTTGGCTTCTCTTCCGCGGACGAGGTTCTCGGCCGCAATTTTCACCAGCTTTGTCACCATTCCACGGCGGATGGCATCCCCCTGCCATTGGAGAAATGCCGGGCCTATCACGCCTTTCGCAAAGGCGAACGCCTCCATGTGGACGACGAAGTCTTCTGGCGCAAGGATGGCACCTGCTTTACGGTGGAATACTGGTCACATCCGCTGATATCCGGCGGCGTCGTGACCGGCTGCGTCGTCACCTTCCACGATGTCACCCAACGCCGTGCCTTCGAGCGCGCCATTCGCGAAAGCGAGCAGAAATTCCGCGCGGTCTTCGAGGGCTCCGAAATCGGCATCGTCATTGTTAACCTTCACGACGGCTGTATGACTGCCAACCTCGCCTACCAGCGCATGCTCGATTGCACCTCCGAGGAAATGCAGTCCATCGCCATCTTCGACGAACTCACCCATCCCAACGATCACGAAGCCGACACTTGTTCCTACCAGCGGCTGGTTCGCGGCGAACTCGATCATCTCCACGCGGACAAGCGTTATCTCCTTCGCAACGGCCGTCTGGTTTGGGCCAGCGTTGAATTGTCCATCCTGAACGACTCCGCTGGTCGGCCCCAGTTCATCCTGGGCCTCGCCGCCGATATTACCGAGCGCAAGCGGGCCGAAGAGGAACTCCGTGCCCGCGAACTCCAGCTTCGTGCTTTCATCACCGACGCTCCCGTCTGCGTCGCCATGTTTGACCGCGAGATGCGCTATCTCGCCGCCAGCCACCGCTGGACCACGGACTACGGCTTTGGCCGCGCCGACCTTACCGGCCTTCTCCTCTACGAACTCATCCCCAACCTTCACGAAAAATGGAAAGACTCTCATCGCCGCGGCCTTGCCGGCGAAAAGCAGCACCTCGGCGAGGACATCTGGATCCGTTCCGATGGCGCCGAACAATGGGTGAGTTCCGCGGTCTACCCCTGGCGCGACCCTCAGGGCAACGTCGGCGGCATCATCATCGCCGCCGAAGACATCACCCAGCGCAAGCTCGCCGAAACCGAACTGCAGCAAGCCAAACGCGCCGCTGAAGCCGCCAGCCAGGCCAAAAGCCTCTTCCTCGCCACCATGAAACACGAAATCCGCACACCCCTTAACGGCATTCTTGGCATGACCGAACTCGTCCTCGACTCCCCGCTCAACCCCGAGCAGCGCGAGCACCTCAGTCTCGCGCGTTTTTCCGCCGAATCGCTCCTCTCCATCATCAACGACATTCTTGATTTTTCGAAAATCGAAGCCGGCAAAATGGAAATCGAATCCATCCCCTTCCGCCTTCGCCAGAGCCTCGACGAAATGTTCAAAACCTGCGCCATCCGCGCGCGCCAGAAAGGTCTGGACTTTGCATTCAGTGCCCCTCCCGATCTCCCCGACGCCTTCCTCGGCGATCCGGGCCGTCTTCGCCAGGTTCTGCTCAATCTCATCGGCAACGCCATCAAGTTCACCGAAAAGGGGCGGATTCGCGTTCAAGCTAACGCGTCATTCCCCGTCCCTGGCCGTGCGCTTCTTCATTTCGCAATAGAAGACACCGGCATTGGCATCTCCGCTGAAGCTCAAGACAAAATCTTCGCTGCTTTCTCGCAAGTTGATGGCTCCATGGCTCGTAAATTCGGCGGCACCGGCCTTGGCCTGGCCATCTGTCTCCGTCTGGTGGAGATGATGGGCGGACGTATCTGGGTCGAAAGCACACCCGGGCAGGGAAGCACGTTCCGTTTCAATGTGGATCTTCCTCTTCAAGATTCCGGTACGCTCCCGGCCGAACCGGTTTGCGAATCGCTTACTGCTTTACCTGCCTTGTCCGCCGACTCTCCGGTTCTTCCCGCGCAAGCCGCGCACGTTCTTCTCGTCGAGGACAACGCCGTCAATCGCACCCTCGCCCAGCGCCTTCTCCAGAAACGCGGCTTCCACGTCACTGTCGTCGTCGATGGCAAGCAAGCCCTCCTCGCCCACTCTTCTTCCGGCTTCGATTTGATCTTGATGGATGTCCAGATGCCCGAAATGGACGGCTTTGAAGCCACCACTGAAATCCGCAAGCGCGAAGCACTCTCCGGCCGTCACACGCCAATCATCGCGCTGACTGCCCACGCCCTGAAGGAAGACCGCGAGCGCTGCCTCTCCGCTGGCATGGACGCCTACGTCACCAAACCCATCCGTCCCGCCGAACTCTTCCGAACTATCCACGAGCTTTTGCTGACCCCGGCCGCTCCTTCGCCCGGCTAGGGTCTCTGTGCGGCTAGCCCTTGCTGAATTCCCCAAAACGTGCCACAACCAATCCACTATGACTACCGCAACCGAAATACCCACCTCTAAATTCCTGGCCCTCGGCCGCCTCATCGGCAACACGCCGCTCATCACCATTCACTTCCGCTTCGAGGGCAAGCACCGCGTGCTCTACGCCAAATCCGAATACCTGAATCTCACCGGCAGCATCAAGGACCGCATGGCCCTCCGCATCCTCCAGCACGCCTACGCCAATCACCAGATCGCTCCGGGCTACACCATCGCCGAAGCCACCAGCGGCAACACCGGCATCTCTTTCGCCGCCATCGGCCGCATGATTGGCCATCCCGTCAAGATTTTCATGCCCGATTGGATGAGCCAGGAGCGCGTCCACTTGATCCGCAGCTACGGCGCCGAAGTCGTTTCCGTCAGCAAAACGGAAGGCGGATTCCTCGGCTGCATTCGTCGCTGTGAAGAACTTGCCGCCAGCCAGCCCGATGTCTTCCTCCCGCGCCAGTTCTCGAATCCCGCCAACACGCTCGCCCATGCCGAAACCACCGGCCCCGAAATATGGTCGCAGCTTCTTTCCATCGGCAAGCGGCCCCAGGCCTTCGTCGCTGGCGTCGGCACGGGCGGCACGGTCATGGGCGTCGGCAAATATCTTCGCGAGCGCGAACCTTCCATCCAGATCCATCCCGTGGAGCCCGCTGAATCGCCCACCCTATCCACCGGCTGCAAGGTCGGCAATCATCGCATCCAGGGCATCTCCGACGAATTCATCCCGGAAATCGTCCGCCTCAATGAAGTCAATGAAGTCCTTTCCACCTCCGACGGCGATGCCATCCTGATGGCGCAGAAGCTTGCTCTGGATTTGGGTCTGGCGGTGGGAATTTCTTCCGGTTGCAATTTCCTGGCGGCGGTCAAGGCGCAGGAAAAACTCGGCTCGGACGCCGCCGTCGTCACCGTCTTCTGCGACGACAACAAAAAGTATCTCAGCACGGCCCTGATGAATGAAGAATCCCCGCGCGCGGACTATCTCTCCCCGCGCATCGAACTCCTGGGAATCGGCACCGTCGGCCGCGCCTGCGAATTCTGCCACTAACGACTGCTGACTACCGGCTACCGACTTTCCTCTTATCACCGCGGTCGCGCCGACACGATAAACCCGCACGCCAACAAATAACGGAACATATGCTGCACCGGCTCCGGCGGCTCCAAATCTTCCGCGTACACCAACCCATTCGTCACTTTGTACTTCCAACTCGTCGCCCCCAGCTCCTGCAGCCTCGCCTCGAGCGCTGCCTCCGTCATCGGATACACGCCCAGGCGCACGTTCTGTGAAAACAGCCGCGCCACTCCCTCCAGCAGCGCCCCGTCCAGATTCCGGTATCGGTCCTGCAACGCGTAGATCATCACCGACAATCCCACCGCAAAATAAACGCGGCTTTTCGTATACCGGCTCACGTACTCGCTCATCGTGAAAAGCTCAACCGCCCGGAAAAACATCGTCCCGAATCCCAGCTTCTGCAAATCCGTGACGTGTTCCACCACGTACTCCGGCGGCGGCGTTTTCCCGCCCTCCACCAGCGGTTGGCTCGACAAGCAGAACATCCCCTGGCTCCCCCTGCTCTGTTCCAGCTCTTCTTTCGGCACCTGTGCCAGCGTGGTCACGATCAATTGTCCGTGCAGTTCGCTCGCCCGCTCAAAAAGGCCCGGCGCCAGCACCAGCGCCTTCTTGTACAGAAGCTCCGTCGGCGGCGCCAGCTCTCCGTCCGCCGTGAATGCCACTGCCTCTGCGTATCCGCCCGTTACCAGCATCGCGTGCAGTCGCCGCCGGTCCCACTTTTCAAACGCTGGCCCCTGCAATTCCACAAAATCGATCTCTACGCGTTCCGTGCTCAAATCTTCGAACACGCACGCCAGAAGCTCTTCGGGCGCTCCCGCGTGATAAAACGCGGCATAGATCAGGTTCACCCCCAGAATTCCCACTGCCGCTTGTTGCTGCAAATTCGTCGGGTCCTGCAAGTTGATGTGCAAGATTACGTCGTTGGCCGGTCCGCCGGGCGTTTGCTGGAATCGCACGCCCACCCAGCCGTGGCACTCGTTCGTTCCCGCGAAATTCCGAGCGGAAATCGTGTCCACAAACGCAAAGAATTTCGTTGTCACTCCCCGGCTCGCCTGCAACTCTCCCAGCAATTGCTTCCACTCGCTTTCCATCATCGCCTGCAGCCGCTGCTTCGATACGTACCGCGTCCCCTTGCCGTAAAGCTCGTCGCTCACTTCCTTGTCATACGCGGAAATGGTTTTCGCCACTGTTCCCGAGGCCGCCCCCACGGTCAAAAACCACCGCGCCACTTCCTGTCCGGCCCCGATCTCCGCAAACGACCCGAACTTCGACGTATCCAGGTTGATCGAAAGCGCTTTCTGGTGTGTTCCTACTTTTTCTTCGTTAGTCATGACTTCACCCGCCGCAAACTATATCCCGCCCGCACACGCGAATCCACCCGCGCAACGAAATCTTCCTTTTTTATGATTTGTTGCTGATGGCCGATGCCGCTCCGCTGCTGCGGGCAACCCCTGTGAGGCCCCGCCTTTCACTCTGAGCAAGGTGAAGAGCTGAGGCTGGCCCTTATTCGCTGTAACCCTGTAGGGGCCGGGCTTGCCCGGCCTTCTTCTGCAGAAACTATTCCTGGCTGTACTTTTCCTCGAGTGCCGTGCCCGCACTAAGAACCAAAAACTTCCCGCCGTGTTCGGGTCGCGGAACACGGGTCACGAAACACGCTCTGCCTACCTTCCCAAAAACTTCTCCAATTTCGCGATCTCCGCGTCCGCCATATCAAAATACTTTTGCGCGTTCACCAGATCCTTCGCCTTCAACGCCGCATCACCCTTTGCCAGATCCATCTGCATTCTCTGCTCTGCCGATGCAATGTCCCCACGCAAGCCGTACCCGGAAGCTTCCTGCTGCCTTCGCAAGTTATCCACGCTTTGCGAAACCGCAACCGCACGCGCATTCAATTGGTCTGCCAGATCATCCATTTTGGCAATCTCTTCCGGCGAGGGACCCGCGGGCATAGGCGGCGGGGCCGGCTTCGGCGTCGGTGGAACTTTCGCTGGGGTCGCTGCTGCGTCCGGAATGGGTACGCTTACCTTGCCCTCCACGCCGACATTCACATTTGCGCCCGGCGTGTTCACCGTAACGCTTCCTGCCGGGTCCACCTTTACCGCTCCCCCCGGCGTATTCACCGTTACCGGTGCGTCACCCGATTTCCCCTTCGTTCCCGAGTCCTTTCCCGGCACCGTCGCCTGCTCCGGGTCCGCGTGCGTGTTCAACTTCTTCGGAATATAAATTCCCGCCGCGATGATCACGCCCACGCCAATCAACGAACCCAGCGCCAGCAGCAACCCGCGGCTGGCTCCTTTTGCCGGCTGCTGTGGCGGCGGCACATACGCGGGAGTCGGCGGCGCTTGCGGCACGGAAAACGCCGGTGTCGCCATCATCGTCGCCGGTGGCATCGGCGTGTTCATCATCACCGTGGGAGCCACCATTGGTTTCGCTGCCGGTGCCTGCGCCGCAGGCGGCGTTGGCACACGCGCGACCGCCTGCGTGGCCGCTGGTGGCGGAGCCGGCATGCGTGCCGGCGCCAGCGTTCCCATCAACGTCTCCTCATTCGAAGCGCCCACCGGCATCTTCGCCTTCGTGGCAAACGTCGTTCCCGCGCTCGGCAGGTCCTTCACCGGCACGCTCTTCAACGCATTGCGAAACGCGTCCGCGCTCTGAAAGCGGTCCGCCGGATTTTTCGCCATGGCCATCAGGATGATCTGGTTCAGCTCCGGCGGCACGTCCGCGCGCAGGTCGATCGGCGGCGGAGGTTCCTGGTGAAGGTGCGCGGTCATCAGTGAATACTGCGAATCTCCCTGGAAGGGCAATTTTCCCGTCAGCAGTTCGTACAACGAGACTCCGAACGAATAAATATCGGAACGCGCGTCCGCCGATTCGCCCCGCACCTGCTCCGGCGGCATGTAATTCAGCGAGCCCAGCGTCGTGCCCGTTGAAGTCAGCGATCCGTCCGTGCCCGAGCGCGCGATGCCGAAGTCCATCAGCTTCACCACGCCTTGTGGCGTCAGCATCATGTTCGCCGGCTTGATGTCCCGGTGAATAATGTTGTGGCTGTGCGCGTAGCTCAGCGCCGAGAGAATCTGGTCCGAGTAATTCACCGCGTCCGCCGTGGATATCGGCGCCCGCGCGATCCGGTTCGCCAGCGTCTCGCCTTCCACGAACTCCATCACCATCACCAACTGGTTTTCGTACGTCAGTGCCGTGCGCAGCGAGGCGATGTTCGGATGATTCAGCGAAGCGAGCAGCCGGATCTCCCGCAGAAACCGGTCCGCCAGGCTCTGGTGCGATGTCAGGTCCGGCAACAGGACCTTCATTGCCTCCACGCGGTCCGAAATCACGTTGCGCACCTTGTACACTTTCCCCATGCCGCCCAGGCCGAGGATGGAGATCACCTCGTAATCGCCAACTTTTTGTCCAACATTGAATTCGGCAGTCATCGAAGCCTCCCGGCGAGGTCAGCAAATTCCCACGAGAATACACCAAAGATTCGCTCGAAAATACAACGAGTCCGGGCATCCTACGCCCGGACTCGCTTTAACCTCTTCTTTAAACTTTCTCTTCACGTTCAATGTTCAACTCTTCGAATCTTGAACTCTTGAACTCTTCGACCTTCCTCACGGCGAACTCTTCGCCACATCCCCCACCTTCGGCGCACCCGCTCCGCTGAACGTCGCTGTTGACGAATCCTCGTCCACGTCCGTCACCGTCGCGGTCCCCATCTTGTCCGTCACCGCTTTGATCACTTTTCCGGTCGTCGGGTCTTTCACCACGCGCACCTGCCGGCTGATCTCCAGCGTGTCGCCCACGTGGATGCCCGCCTTCTTCCCGACGTTCAGAATCAGCGTGTTCCCGGAGACGTCTGCGACCACGCCGTTCACGGCGATCTTCGTCGCCACCACCTTGCCGGAATCCGAGTTCAACTGTTCCGCGGTGCTGTCAACCGCCTGCCGCACCGCTTCTCCCAGAATCGTGTTCGCGAAGTTGCTGCTCCCCATGTCCAGGCCGCCGCCTCCGCCGCCCGTCCACCCGCCACCGGCGCCGACCAGCTTTGTGTCGCTCCGCGTGGATTCGCCTTTGCCCGTTACCGCCGCCATGATCTCCGCGGTGGAGGTGTTAATGATGCGCGCGCTGATGGCCACCACCGCCTTCGATTTACTCGTGCCTACGCCGCCCAATCCAAACCTGCCCAGTCCGTACCCCCCGCCGCCAACGTTTGTATGCTGGTCATCGCGGCCAAATTGCGTGATGGATCCGATGATGATCGCATCCACGCCCAGCACCGCCCCGATCTTGGCCGCCGTTGACGAATCCGCCCGGTCGCTGTTCGAAAAATTCTGCTCCTTCAAAATCTTGTCCAGCGCGTTTCGTTCGATCACCGAATACTGCCCGCCGTTCACCAGTTTTTCCACCAGCATGTCGGAAATGCCTTTGCCGACGTCCTGGTCCGACCCGAAAATCTGCGCGACCGTCGTCCGCACCGTGCCGTAATCAAAATCCATCACCGCCACGCGCTTTTTCGGAGCGTTCGTGGCTGGCGCTGCCGCCGACGCGGTAGTCTGCGCCAAAGAGGGAATTGCGAACACCACTGCCGTAAATAGACCCAGTATCATTCGGGAATTACGCGGAAAAACCATGGGCAGGCTCCTTGCAACGGGGCGCACTTGGGATGGGACGCGCGTCATGCACCCCGCATGAAAAACTTCGGATATGTTAATGAAGGATTTTCCCCACCGCAACGAAGAAATATTTTCCTGTTCGTAGCCGTAAGTCCAACCTTTCCAGCGTCGCCCTCAATCTTTGTTCCAGTTACTGATGACGGGGACGTGCCGGCGGCGAAACTCAATTGTGATGAGTCTTTGCAGTTATTAACCGAAGAAATTCGTCGCGCAGGTGCGGCTATCTTCTCCTCGCTCCCAAGGCCTCGACGGCGCCCGGCTCCTGAGCTACCGCGCCCAATTCAACTTCACCACCCGGTACGCGGACCACGCCGCTCTCATACTTCTTCAACATGCACAACCTCCACGATTTACCCGCTCTTTTCCACTCGCTCCTGTGAACTGTTTCGTTGACAATTCCCGCCTCACCCCCTAAACTTAGGTTTTGTCTTTACAGGGAAAGGTGTGACTGTTGCAATGAGGACGTACGTAGCCAAAGGAGAAGAAGCTGAAGCCCTCAAAACGGGCGCTCAGTGGTATGTTGTCGACGCGAAGGATCAGGTTCTCGGCCGCCTGGCCACCAAAGTGGCCCGCCTGCTGATCGGCAAGGATAAGCCCAGTTTTACACCGTATCTCGATTCCGGTGACCACGTGGTGGTCATCAACGCCGACAAAATCAAAATGACCGGCAACAAGGTCGAGCAAAAGTTTTATTACTCGCACAGCGGCTATCCCGGTGGTCTCAAGGAAGTTCCGGCCAAGCGCGTTCGCGAAGCCCGGCCCGAATGGGTCGTCCGCGAAGCCATCGTCGGCATGCTGCCCAAGAACAAACTCCGCGCCCGCCGCGCCAAGAAATTGCGCGTCTATCGCGATGCCGCTGGTCTTGCGCGTCACGCCGGCCAAAAGCCCCAAGCCGTCGCCGTCTAACGGTTTTGTAGAGCCCGCTTTTTTATCCCGAGCGAAGCGAGGGACTGAAGCGGGCCGCTGGTCGACCAAGATTTTCCGCACGTGGGTGTTCCTTTCTAAGTGGTGCCTTAGCAGGGATTCAGCCGAGCGTGGATTTCGACGAGATGCGTGGACTTGTCTCGTCATTTGGATTTTGAGGAGGAGCATTGAGTACTGTCGAAACGCCTGCTGTGGGCAGCAAGACCTGGTTTCATGGCACGGGACGCCGCAAGGAATCCATCGCGCGCGTGTTTGTCCGGCCGGGCACCGGAAAATTCACCGTCAACGGCCGCAAGGTCGAAGCCTATTTTCCAAATCACGCCTGGCTCCATGACGCCACCGAGCCGCTGAAATTCACCAGCCTCACCGAACAGGTGGATGTTGTCGCCTCGTGCAAAGGCGGCGGCGTCGGCGGGCAGTCCGGAGCGGTGCGTATGGGCCTTTCCCGCGCGCTCAGCCGCTTCAACGCGGAGCTTCGCCCGGCTCTTCGCAAGAACGGTTTTCTGACGCGCGACTCCCGTATGAAGGAACGCAAGAAATACGGGCAGAAGGGCGCGCGCAAGCGCTTCCAGTTCACCAAGCGCTAATTGGTGGTGGTTGTGCCGGTGTAGGGGCGGCTTTACGCCGCCTTCTTCGCGGGCCAGCAACCAACTGGTCGCGTCGAACGAACTCTGGCGGTGCCGCGCAAGCGGCACTGCCAAGATCACGGCCGGCAAGAAGCCGGCAAGAGGCTGCTGCGGTTCCTCAAGCTGTAGCACAGCCATTCCTGGCTGTGCTCTTCAGGCTAGAGGTAAACGATAAGCAGCTATCTAACTAGGAGGCAATGTGGCAGTCGAAATCACCATGAAGGAGCTGCTGGAGGCTGGCGTTCACTTCGGCCACCAGACGCGTCGCTGGAATCCGAAGATGAAGGAATATATCTTCGGCGAGCGCAATGGCATTCACATCATCGACCTGCAGAAAACCCTGAAGATGTTCCGCGAAGCCTCCCGCTTCGTCAGCGACATCTCCGGCCAGGGTCGGTCCGTTCTTTTTGTTGGTACCAAGCGGCAAGCCCAGGAAGCCATCGCCGAAGAGGCGAAGCGCTGCGGTGCGTATTTCGTCAATCACCGCTGGCTGGGTGGCACGCTCACCAATTGGTCCACGCTCCAGAAATCCATCAAGCGCCTGAAGCTCCTCAAGGCCATGACCGAAGACGGCCGCATGGCGCAGCTCTCCAAGAAGGAGCGCGCCCGCCTCGACCGCGAGATGAAGCACCTGCAGCAGAACCTCGAGGGCATCGAGAACATGGCCCAGCTCCCCGACGCCATGTTCGTCATCGACTCCAACGCCGAAGAGATTGCCGTCAAGGAAGCCCGCCGCATGGGCATCCCCGTCGTCTCCGTTGTGGACACCAATTGCGATCCGGACATGGTGGACTGGATCATCCCGGGCAACGATGACGCCCTGCGCGCCATTCGCCTGTTTACCACCAAGATTGCCGACTCCGTCGCCGAAGGCCACTCCGTCTACGAGCAGTCCCAGGTGGCCGATCAGAAGGCCGCCGCCGATCAGGCAATTACCGAGGCTGGACCGGACTACGTGGATACCAGCGCCTACGAGCGGTACGAAAAGCAGGAAGGCGATTTCGTCGAGGGCTCCGAACAGTTCATCGAAGCCGCGGAAACCACCGTTCCCCCCGACGAGGAAGTCCGCTAACCATCGGCGCAAGACGAACCATTCGTTGGCCCGGTGCTGAATTCACCTTCTCACCGGGCCACTTTTGTAGTGGCCGGTCTTTAGACCGGCGCCCTTGGCAAGAATTTGTGGCGGCCGCTTTCTGAAGCGGGCGCTCTTAGAAAGGAAGTTCCAAGTTATCGCTTTAAGGTTTTACGTTTGAACTTTAAACTTTCAACTTTGAACTCAAAAAAAGGATGAGTACCTCAAAACCAGTCATGGAAATCCCAGCCAAGCTCGTGAAAGAACTCCGCGAACTCACCAACGCCGGCTTCAGCGATTGCCGCGCCGCGCTGGTCGAAGCCAACGGCGACATTCAGAAGGCCGTTGACGTCCTTCGCAAGAAGGGCCAGGCCGCCGCGGCCAAGAAGGCCACGCGCGAAGCCACCGAAGGCCTCATCGGCCACTATATTCATGCCGGCGGCAAGATCGGCGTGATCGTCGAAATCAATTGCGAAAGCGACTTCGTCGCGCGCACTGAAGCTTTCCAGCAGCTTTGTCACGACATCGCCATGCACATCGCCGCCGTGGACCCCCGCTACGTCCGCCGCGAAGACGTCACGCCCGAAATGCTCGAAAAGGAGCGCGAAATCTACGCCGCCCAGGCCCGCGCCACCGGCAAGCCCGACCCCGTCATCCAGAAGATCGTCCAGGGCAAGATGGAAAAGTTCTACGAGGAGTCCTGCCTCTACGAACAGCACTTCATCAAGGACGAAACCGTCACTATCGGCGAGAAAATCACCGCCGCCATCGCCAAGCTCGGCGAAAACATCACCATCCGCCGCTTCGCACGCTTCAAAGTCGGCGAAGTCCCCACCCAACTCGCCGCCCCGGCCGCAACCCCGGCTCCGGTCGCGCAATAATCCTAACGATGTAGGGGCGGCTTTACGCCGCCTTCTTCCGCTTGTGCCGCACCCTGTTTACGCTGAGCAATAGCGAAGGGCGATACTCAGGGTGCGGCCTTTTCTTTGTAGGGGCTCCGCTTCCTCTGCTTTCCTCTGCTAACTCTGTGGTGAACTCTTTTCTTTCTTTGTTACAATCTTCTCCACCCCCATTCCGAGCATCGGAGCCACATGGCCGCGCCATCGAAAGTCACGAAAAAATCCTCCAAAAAGCGTCCAGCCTATCGTCGTATTCTCCTCAAACTCTCCGGCGAATCCCTGCAAGGCCCCCAGGGCTTCGGCATCGACGGCCAGACCATCTACGCCATCGCCCAGGAGCTTCGCGCAGTCCACAAGCTGGGCGTCCAGATCGCCATCATGGTCGGCGGCGGCAACATCTTCCGTGGCGCCCGCCAGAAGGGTTTCGAAATCGACCGCGCCACCGGCGACTACATGGGCATGCTTGCCACCGTGCTTAACGCCCTCGCTCTTCAGGACGCCCTCGAGAAACTTGGCGTGCACACCCGCGTGCAAAGCGCCATCGAAATGCATCAGGTCTGCGAGCCTTTCATCCGCCGCCGCGCCACGCGCCACCTGGAAAAAGGCCGCGTCGTTATCTTCGCCGCCGGTACCGGCAATCCCTATTTCTCCACGGACACCGCCGCCGCTCTTCGCGCCATGGAAATCAAGGCCGACGTCATCCTCAAAGCCACCCGCGTGGACGGCATCTATGACGCCGACCCCGAAAAAGTCACCGGCGCGAAATTTTTTGCCGAAATCACCTATCGCGAAGTCCTCCACCAGAATCTTAAGGTCATGGACTCCACCGCCATCTCCCTTTGCATGGACAATGGCATGCCTATCGTCGTCTTCAATATGAACCAGCAGGGCAACATCCGCCGCGTCGTCCTCGGCGAACGCGTCGGATCCACCGTCTCCCCCGCGTAGCGTCCACCCGTAGGGGCGGCTTTACGCCGCCTTCTTGCTGCGCCGAGTCATCCGTAATCAGCGCTCAGTAATCAGCTAGAAATGTGGCACAGCCATTCCTGGCGGCGCTCTTCCTAGTCAGGCCACCGATCAAATGAACTTGTGGGTGCCCCATCCTTCGCGCCATTTGCGAAGGGTGGGCTCTTACGATCGAATAGCACCCCTCTCTGTCTTCTCTCTCTCTCCTCTCCGCGTTTCCTCAGCGTCCTTTGCGTCTCTGCGTTAAATTCTCTTGTCTGAGCTCTTCTCGTCACTCTCCACTTTCCTTTCCCCGTGTTGAAATTCCTCACCCGTCTGCCGCAATATAAGAACTGTTTTCAGGGGCGCCGCACCATGCGCACCAGCCGATGCACCGGCTGGCCGGGAACTGCAATCCAAAAATCTTGGTTCCTGTTATGTTATCTGTTCGCTGCTCGCTGTTCGCTGATTACGAATCAATGATTACCGTCGCACAAGGAAAAAACTCATGACCAACATCGCCACCACCAAAGACGCCTTCGCCGCCGCAAAAACCCGCATGGAAAAGGCCGTCGAGGATTTTCGCAAGGAACTCGCCTCCATCCGCACCGGCCGCGCCAACGCCGCCATTCTCGATCACGTGCGGGTGGACTATCACGGCACGCCCATGCCCGTGAACCAGCTCGGCAACATCACCATCCCCGACGCCAGCACGCTGCTCATCTCTCCCTGGGACCCCAGCGCCGTCGCGCTCATTGACAAGGCCATCCGTGCCTCCGACCTTGGCCTCAATCCCAACACCGATGGCAAAGTCATCCGCGTCCCGATCCCCTCGCCCACCGGTGAACGCCGCAAGGAACTCGTCAAGCAAATCCACAAGGCCCTCGAGAATCACCGCACCGCCGTCCGCAACATCCGCCGCGACATCAAGGAAGCCATCGATAAACTGGAAAAAGACAAAAAGATCAGCCAGGACGAGCACAAGCGCTCCCTCGAGGAACTCGACAAGCTCTCCCACTCCGAAACCAAGAAGATCGAAGACCTCTCCGCCTCCAAGGAAAAAGAAGTCCTCGAAATCTGACGATCCAAAATTCGAAAATAGGAATTAGAAAATCGAAAATGGAAAACCCGCGTAATATCGCTCCTGCGGGGCCCAAGTCGCAAGTTAAGGACTTTACGGACCTGACAGCGTGGAAGGCTGCTCGGGCGCTGCGTAAAAGCGTTTATCTTGCCTGTACGGGATTCCCGAAGAAGGAGACCTTTGATTTGGGTTCCCAGATGCGCAGGGCAGCGGTGTCCGCCACGGCAAACCTTGCCGAAGACTATGGCCGCTATTCCTATCAGGAGAACATGCAGTTCTGTCGGCAAAGTCGCGGCTCGGTGTACGAACTTCGCGACCACCTGACGACCGCTCTCGATGCCGGATACATCACCCCGGAGCAATACAGACAATACGACCAGCAAGCCATAGGTGTCATCAAGCTGATTAACGGCTACATCCGCGCGACCAAACTTAGAAAACTCCAAAGCGAATCACAAAAATAGACCCTGCAATATTTCGCCCTGTTTTCCATTTTCTATTTTCGTTTGAGGCAAGGCCGAAACACCTCTACCCAGGAACGCTAGAGAAAGTATTGCCTTCCTATTCTCTATTTTCTATTTTCGCTTTTCTTCTTGAGGAAGCAGCGAAATCGCCTGCCCTTCATCATTCTTCACCGCCCGCGTAAATGCGTTGTAATCCGCCGCCCGCTCTCCCGGAATTTCCCGCAAAACGAAATGAATGTGCCGCGAAGCGGTCACTGTATTCAAATGCCCGTCGTACTTCGACGCATACGTCGCATAATCTCGCGACACCGAGGTCGCCGGCGGCGTCTGCACCGTCGTCCCCTCCGGCAATCGCAGCGTCATCTCCGTCTCCACGTCCAGCGGCGTCCCCAACTCGATTTTCCCGCCCGTCTTCCCTGGCGCATCCGGCAGCGCAATCTGCGGCAGCAGCGCCGGAATCCGCACCGGCTTCTTCGACCAATCCACAAACTTCGGTTGCGTAATCTCGTACTCCACTTCAAACGGCTTCTCCGTCTCCAGCGGGTCCGAAGCCTTCACGCTCTCAATGTGTCCCCGAAATCCATCCGAAAGCGCCAGCAACCCCGCCACCTCGTTCCACCGTTTCTTCGGCGCCTGATGAAACGCCATCCGCAGCACTAATTCATTTTCTCCTCGCGTTACGTATTTCAATCTTGCCTTCAGGGTGCCCTCTGGGCTGATGCTTGACTCCACACGCACCTTCTGGAACGCTGCAAACGGAAGAGTCTGAGGAATTTGTGCCCATTCATGCCCTCTCGAACTCACCACAAAATAAGAGCGATCCAGTTGGAACGCGCAGCCTCCGGGTACAGGTGCAATCAGGCCAAACGGTGCAACCTCGAGACTTGGATCCAGCCAATATGCGGTATCCGCCACGAACGAGGAAATTACGAGGTGTCGAAACCTGCTCGGAATCGCTGCAGCTTCTTTTTCACAGTATCCTGTTAATGCAGGTCCACTCCCTAGCTTCAATGCTCTAGCGAGCGCCGCAAATAACACATACTTGTCTTCGGCATTGGCGTAACCTGCCTTAAGCACTTCCGTCGCCGGACGCCCCGCAAATCCTGTGGCCCCCAGCGGCAAGTCCACGCTACGAATTTCCCCTGATACAAAATTGTAGATCGCTTTCAGCTGCTCGAGATTGGTTTTCGAAGCTTTCGTGAGGGAGATTGCCTTTTCGTGAATTTCCGCAGCGTTCTCGGGCTGCAATGTACCGTCCTCTGGCCACGGCTGTGATCCGAGCAAAAGGGCTTCATCCAACCGCGCTGACAGAAACGTCCAGTTTACAGAAGATAACGAAATATCGGCTTCCGGCTGCGAGTTCAGAGAACTCTCCGGCTTTGTGCCCTCGGCAGAATGTGCCCAGAATTTACTCGACCAACGATAAACTACTCGCCCTTGTTCACTGTCAGGCGGAGTATCCTTTGATGCCATCGGCGTTTCTGGATTAATCCGTAAGTCTAGGTGCTTCCCGGCGGGCGCATCGAGCTCGTAGTGCTCCTCCAATACCTGTCCCGACTTGTCAAACGTATGTTCCAACCAAAAGATCGGCCTCAGTGGCGGCTTCGTGGTCGTGGTAATCACCCGGTACTCCAGCGTGTCCCCCTCCTGCAATCCCAGAATCCGTACCGTCTTGACGCGCACATCCTGGTACGCCGGAAACTTCTCCACCGCCGGATTCGGCACGTCCCCAATCGCGCTCGGCAGAATCTCGCTTGTCCCGCCGTTCGCGTGCGAAATCTTCACCAGCGGAATCTCCACGCTCTGGAACGCCCGGTTGTAATCAAACCCCAGCCGCGCAAACTGCCGCGCCCCGCCCGCATCATTAATCTTGACGACCGTGTGCACCTCTTTCCGCGAATCCCCGTTCGCCTCAAACCGCACCCGCGTCTCCAGCAACTCAATCTGAAACGGAAGCCCCGCCTTCTCTTCGCTCTTCGCCTTTGCCATTTTATCGTCTTGCAAAGCCGTGCTGGCGGGTTTCTCAGGTGTCTTCGCGGATTCTTTCGCCGGCTCTTGCGCGCACACCACCACGCCGGCCGCGACAACCAAAATCACAAAAACCTTGCACAATTTCTGAACAAGGAAACTCACGCTGCCAGTGTAGGTGCCCCCCCTCCCATCGTAAACCCCGCTCTCTCGTCGCGTTTCACCCCGGACACCCCCACGCAAGTGTAGGGGGGCTTTATGCCCCTTTCTTGTTATGGCGGTCCTCAAATGAACTTGAGGGTGCCCTATCATTTCCGCGCCTTTTGCGGAAAGGGTGGGCCCTTACGATCGAACTCCACACACCCTTTTCTTCTTTCTCGCCACTCGTTACCTGCCACTTTCTTACCCCCTTTTCGGCCCACGAATCACGGGACACCTCTCCCCAAATTCCCGCGTCTAATCCCGTGTTACAGTAATCGTTTGCCCATGACCCCAAATTCCCAGGAGAACTCCCGCATGCCGCTTCGCCATTTCGCTTTGGCCGCCGTTCTTCTCATCGCTTTCGCTCTCCCCGCCCTCGCCGCTCCCCCTGACGACGCCACCCATTCTGCCCTCGTCAAAATCGCCGGCAACGCCTCCATGGACTCTCCTGCCTTCCAATTCCTCACCGAACTCAGCGACGACGTCGGCGAGCGCCTCACCGGCACCCCGCAGGGCCAAAAGGGCATTGACTGGGCTCTCGCCAAAATGCAATCCATCGGCCTCCAAAACGTCCGCGGCGAAAAATACTCGGTCTGGAAGGGCTGGACTCGTGGTACTGCCGAGGCCTCCATCCTTTCTCCCACTCCCCGCGAACTCACCGTCCAAGCCATGGGCTGGACCGGATCCACCCCTCCCGGCGGCGTGGAGTCCGACCTCGTTCCCGTAAGCGTTTTCGATCTGGAAGACGCCACCAAAAACGCAAAGAACTATCGCGGCAAAATCATCTTCCTCTGGGCGCAAGGCAGGCCCAAAGCCAGCATCGGCGTCATCTTCGGCCAAATTGGCGAATTTCTCCGCGCCGCTCATCGCGAAGGCGCGCTCGCCGTTCTCACCGGCGACTACGGCTTCAAGCCCGAAGGCCTCGGCCTCGCGCACACCGGCATTCTCGGTTTCGCCGTGGATTACGCCATACCCTGCGGTGAGTTGCCCCGCGAAGATCAGGGCCAGCTTGAGCGCTACCTCCTCGCCCGGAAAACCGTTCGCGTTCACGTCAACATCCAGAACAAATTCACCGATGGTCCCGTCGATAGCGCAAACGTTGTCGGCGAAATTCCCGGCCGCGAGCATCCCGAGGAAATCGTTGTCGTTGGCGGGCATCTCGATTCCTGGGATCTGAGCGAAGGCGCCACGGACAATGGCATGGGTTCCGCCGCCACCCTCGCGGCCGCGGACGCCATTCTCAAAAGCGGCGTCCGTCCTCGCCGCACCATTCGCTTCGTTCTCTTCACCGGTGAAGAGCAAGGCCTTCTCGGCTCCCTCGCCTACGTGAAACAACACGCGAATGAAATCCGGAATCATCTTGCTGCGGTCATTCTCGACAACGGCCAGGGGCCCATCCGTGAATTTCAACTTGGCGGCCGCTCCGATCTCATCGCCTCCTTCGAACCGTTTGCCGACTCGCTCGAAAACATTCGCGACATCCGCGTCTCCGATAAAGTCGAACTCGAAACCGACACCGCTCCATTCATCCTCGTTGGTTTGCCCGGCATCAATCTCGATCAGGATTCTCCCGAGTACAAATACACGCACCATTCCGCTGCGGATGCCCTCGAAGCCGTAAAACCCGACGTCCTCGCGCAAGACACGGCGATCATGGCGCTCACCGCCTACTGGATCGCAGACCGCGCCGAGCGGTTCGCCACCCCGTGGCCACCCGAAAGAACCGGCCAGATGCTTCGCGACCAGGGAGACTATGACATGCTGAAATCCATTGGTCTTTGGACCTTCGGAGAGCAGTCCCCGTCCAACAACTAGAGTAACCCTCCTATTATCAAAAATATGGCTGATTTGCCGCCAAGAATTACCGTTCTATAACCATCGAATATCTAACACATATATTTTCAATGAGTTAGCCGAACACAGGGAAC
>Ga0335082_10000345_pt1 | contig 47158 bp, 39 predicted proteins | sample Lox_Sample_41_FD_206718 | JGI IMG/M metagenome (GOLD analysis project Ga0335082, IMG submission 206718) | Soil microbial communities from Loxahatchee National Wildlife Refuge, Florida, United States - Lox_Sample_4.1 | ecosystem: Environmental > Terrestrial > Soil > Wetlands | place: USA...
AGACCACAGGTTTCTTCTTTTTCCGAGCCTCGCGAATCCTCCGCGAGAGCTCCCGCAGATCCTTCCCCGCAAGAATCTCCGGTAGCGCGTCCAGAAACCTCGCCCCCGCGCCGCGAGGAACCGGTTTCGCGAACTCCTTCACTGTCACTTCGCTTTTGCGAGACGAAAGCGGATACGTGTGGACGCCACCCAACGTGATGGGACGTATCGGATAAATGCTCATCAGAGTGTCTTTACTTTACGAAGGAACCCTGCGCCCACGCAAGCTGCTCCGGCCTCAATGCGGCTTCCCATGACTCTGGCCGTTCGTCGCAGGCGGAAGGTGCAGCACTCGCGCCAGCGCCTGCCCCGTGTACGACTTCTTGCTTCGCGCAATCTGCTCCGGACTGCCCTGCGCCACGATCCGCCCGCCGCCCGCTCCGCCTTCCGGCCCCAGATCGATGATCCAGTCGGCCTGTTTGATCACGTCCAGGTTGTGCTCGATGATCAGCACCGTGTTGCCCAGATCCACCAGCCGCTGCAGCACATCCAGCAGTTTGCGCACGTCGTCGAAATGCAGCCCCGTCGTTGGCTCGTCCAGGATGTACATCGTCCGCCCGGTCTGCCTCTTCGAAAGCTCCCGCGCCAGCTTGATCCGTTGCGCTTCCCCGCCCGACAGCGTCGTCGCCGACTGCCCCAATTGCACATACCCCAGCCCGACCTCGACAATCGTCGCCAGCTTCTGCTGGATGTTCGGAATATTCTCCAGTACCTTGACTGCCTCGCTCGCCGGCAGGTTCAGCACGTCATTAATGCTGTGCCCTTTGTACCGTACCGCCAGCGTCTCCCCGTTGTAGCGCCGCCCTCGGCACACTTCGCACGTCACATACACATCCGGCAGAAAATTCATCTCGATCCGTCGCAGCCCTTCTCCCTGGCACGCTTCGCACCGCCCGCCCTTCACGTTGAAGCTGAACCGCCCCGGCCGGTAGCCCCGCTCTTTCGACTCCGGCAGCATCGCAAACAATTCGCGAATCGGCGCGAATACTCCCGTGTACGTCGCCGGATTCGATCGCGGTGTCCGCCCAATCGGCGCCTGGTCGATCTCGATCACCTTGTCGATGTGCTCGATCCCCAGAATCATCTTGTGCGCGCCCGGCGGCTCCATCGAGCGGTACAGCTTTTGCGCCAGCGCGCGGTATAAAATGTCGTTCACCAGCGTCGATTTCCCCGATCCCGACACTCCCGTCACCACCGTGAACAGCCCCAGCGGCAGATTGACGTCCACGTCCTTCAAATTGTTCGCGTGTGCTCCCAGAATCTGAATCGCTTTCCCGTTCGGACTGCGCCGCTTCCCCGGCACCGCAATCTCTGCCGCTCCCGACAGGTACCGCCCCGTCAACGACTCCGGCGCCGCCGCAATTTCCGCCGGCTTCCCCGTGGCGACCAGGTAGCCCCCCGCGTCCCCTGCCCCCGGCCCCAGGTCCACCACATAATCCGCCCGCCGGATCGTATCCTCATCATGCTCCACAACCAGCACGGTGTTCCCCAGGTTGCGCAGCTGCTCCAGCGAATGCAGCAGCCGGTCATTGTCCCGCGCATGCAGCCCGATGGACGGCTCGTCCAGCACATACAGCACGCCACGCAGCCGCGATCCGATCTGTGTCGCAAGCCGGATTCGCTGTGCCTCCCCTCCCGAAAGCGTCGCTGCAGACCGCTCCAAGCTCAGGTACCCCAATCCCACCGCCAGCAGGAAATCCAGCCGCTCGCCAACTTCCGACAGCGGCCGCCCCGCCACTTCTTTCTGCCTCGGCGTCAGCAATCCCAGAATCTTGTCCACCGCCGGCCGCGCTTCTGTCAGCGCCAGCGCCGTGAAATCCGCAATCGACCAGCCCGCCAGCTTCACCGCCAGCGATTCCGGCCGCAGCCGCCGCCCCAGGCACGCGTTGCAGATCGTTGCGGACATGTACTGCGTCATCCACTCCCGGTATGAATCGGAATTCGACTCTTCGAAATTCCGTTCCAGAAATTTCAAGATGCCTTGGAACCGGAATCCCTTCTCCCCGCTTGCCGTCTTGCTCGCACTCTCCCCCGGCATCCGCTTCCCGCCCGACGGCGGATATCCGTACAGCAGCAGGTTCTGCACTCGCGCCGGATACTTTTCGAATGGCGTGTCCAGGTGGAACCCGTGCGCATACGCCGCCAGCTCCATCGTCCGTTTCAGAATCGCCGATCCCGACCCCGGTCCCAGCCCTCCGTCAAACAATGGCCGCGTCCAGTCCGCAATCACTTTCGCCGGATCAAAATCGTACTTCGACCCCAGTCCGTTGCACCCCGGGCACGCCCCATACGGCGAATTGAAGCTGAACGACCTCGGCTCCAGCTGTGGCACGGAAAGCCCGCAATCCGGGCACGCCAGCTTCTCCGAAAATACGTGCTCCGCTCCCCCTACGACCGCTACCGTCACCAGCCCCTGCGCCAGTTTCAGCGCCGTCGCAATCGACTGCTCCAGCCTCGACGCGATCCCCTGCTTCACGAGCAGCCGGTCCACCACCACTTCGATCGTGTGGTTCTTCCTCTTGTCCAGCACCGGCGTCTCATCCAGCGGCAGCAGCTCGCCGTTGATCCGCACACGCACGAACCCGTCTTGGGCCAGCTTTTCCAGCTCTTTCCGGTATGCGCCCTTCCTGCCTCGCACGATGGGCGCCAGGATCATGATCCGGTCGTCCGGCTTGCACAGTTCGCCCTGCAGGATCGCTTGCACAATCTGCTCGCTCGACTGCCGCGTGATCGCCTTCCCGCAGTTCGGGCAGTGCGGCACTCCCACCGACGCATACACCACCCGCAGATAGTCGTAGATCTCGGTGATCGTTCCCACCGTGGACCGCGGCGAACGCGTCGTGGTCTTCTGTTCGATCGCGATCGACGGCGACAGCCCTTCGATTACGTCCACCTCCGGCCGCTCCATCTGGTCCAGGAACTGCCGCGCGTACGCCGATAGCGACTCCACGTACCTCCGCTGCCCCTCCGCATAAATCGTGTCGAACGCCAGCGACGATTTGCCCGATCCGGACAAACCGGTTATCACCGTCAACGTGTTCCGCGGAATTTCCAGGCTGATGTTCTTCAGGTTGTGCTGCCGCGCCCCGCGCACAACCAGTTTGCTCAATCCCATTCTTACTTGCTCCCCCCACAGAGAGCTCCGGCACCCAGTGAGTAGACTGGGCCCAGCATAGTCTTTCACCATAGCAACTCGCGCTCGAACCGGTCAAGTTGACCGCCTTCCGATATCCACACCGCCGCTTCACCCCTTCCTCTGCCCATCGCCAACGGTCGACGCCAACTCGCGCCTCCGACACCGCACCTCTGCTTTCCCTCAATTCGCCACAACTCAATCCTGGGAAAACTTTTAGACTCAGTACCATACGTAAATTTTTCTAAGGGGGTGGCGCTTTTTTACCCGGTACTTTACTTTAACGCATTGAAAATACACGCCTTATGAATGGCCAGGCGGTTGCACTTGTCCTCGCGTGGGGGAGACGAGCCGAGGATCCCTTTAGGGGATTGAGGGCTGGGCCGGTTCGATCTTCCCCTCATTTCTTTTCCCACCATTCTTTTCCCTTATCAAGGCAGCCATCCGGCATTCGTCGATGAATGCTATCCTTTGGCGATGAAACCACCATCGAGCGTAAAGACGCCGGCGCAATACATCGCCTCGCTCCCACCGGATCGCGCGAACACGATCGCCACGCTGCGTGCACTCGTGAACGAGCACATTCCGCGCGGCTACGATGAGTGCCTGGTCTGGGGCACCATCGGCTGGACCATCCCCCTGTCTCGATACCCACACACGCACAACAAGCAGCCGATCTGCTACGTCGGTCTCTCGTCCCAGAAGAATTACTGCTCGCTGTACCTCATGGGCGCGTTCTGGAGCGCGACTCAGCTCGAGCAGCTGAAGGCCGCCTTCAAGACGGCGGGAAAGAAGCTCGACATGGGCAAGTGTTGTGTTCATTTCGAATCCCCGGACGATCTGCCGCTCCAGGCGATTGGCAAGCTGATCTCGGAGATTTCCTGCGAGAAGTGGATCGAAATGTACGAACAATCACGCTTGAAGACCAAGGCCGGGCAGGCGCAGAGGGCAAAGCAACGTACCCCATCGGCGCGCAAAGCTTCCGCCAAGCGCGTCGGTACAAAGCCGCGCCCCTAGACGCCTCGCATCACTCGGCGAGTCCGCGCCCGTCGGGCTTAAGGGTGCGGATTTTCACGAACACCACAGCAACGAAGCTATTGGTTCGGTCTACTCGTGTCTCAGCGCGATCATCGGATCGACCTGCGTGGCGCGACGCCCGGGGATGTAGCACGCTACAAGCGCTACCAGTGCCAACAAGCCCGCAACAGCGACGAGAATCACGGGGTCTCCTGGCTTCACTTGGAAAAGCAGGCTGGCCATTGCGCGCGAGAAGGCCAGCGCCACCACGATTCCGATAACGATGCCGGCGAAAGTAAGTTTTGCTGCCTCCGCCATGATCAATCGAAGAACATCGCGCCGCTGCCCCCCCAGAGCCATTCGTATGCCGATCTCGTGCGTGCTCTGGCTGGCCGTATAGGCCACCATTCCATAAATTCCGACGCCAGCCAATATCGCCGCCAGCGACGCAAAAGCTCCGAGCAGGAGCATATAGAACCGCTGCTGCGCATAAGACACGGCCATCCGCTGTTCCATTGTCTGCACATCGCTTACGGGGATTTGGCCGTCCAGGCTCCACACCTGTGCTTTCACTTGTTCAACAATCCCCGGGAAGGATTTGTCTGTCCGGATGGCCAAAGTCATCCATCGCTTCCACGCTTCGTCGGCTTGTGGGAAGGGTGTATAAACGGCCGGATCGGTCGCCTGGTTTAATCCTGAATGCTTCACGTCGCCGACCACGCCGACGATGGTGATCCAACGCGGCCGCCCGCTGTCGCGCGCCCAACGGATGCGCGCACCCACCGGGTCGTGTCCCGGGAAGAACTGCCTGACAAATTCCTCGTTTGCGATCGCGACCAACGGCTGCCCTTCGCCATCCATTTCGGTGAAGTCGCGGCCCGCGCGCAGTGGAATCTGCATTGCCCGGAAGTACTCACCCATCACGGAAAGGGTCTGGGCTTTGGGCTCATCACCCTCCGGAATGGGAGGACGCCCATCGATGACGAATTCATACTCCACATAATTCCCACCGAGCGGAATATCGCTGATCATCCCGGCTTGCACGTCCGGGAGTGAATTCAGGCGGGCCAGCAGCTCTCGGCGGAACTGCGTCCGTTTGGGAATTTCCGCATAGCGCGTGGCTGGTAACTGCAGATACGCGGTCATCACACCCGTCGGGTTGAACCCTGGGTCCACGGAACGCAACCGCGAAAACCCCTTCATCAGGAGGCCCGCTCCCACCAGCAGGACCACAGCAAAAGCGACTTCTGTCGTCACCAGGATCTTGCGAATGCGATGGCCGGCCGCGCTTGAGGTTTTACTTCGGCCTCCTTCGTTCAGCGCTGCCACAACATCCGTGCGAGCTACCAGCAACGCCGGCGCTATGCCAAAGATGACTCCAGTCAAGATTGAAACTGCGAGGACGAACAGGAGAACCCGCGAATCCATCTGGATGCCGTTCAGCCACCTTAACTCCACCGGCGCCAGCGCCAGCAGCATCCGCGTGTCCCACTCCGCGAATAGCAAACCGGCCGCTCCACCGGCAAGCGATAACAGGCTGCTTTCTGTCAGTAGTGTCCGGATAAGGCGCCCGTGTCCGGCTCCCAACGCTGCACGGATCAGCATTTCCTGCCTCCGTGCAAATCCTCGCGCGATCAATAAACTTGCGAAATTCGCGCAGGCGATCAGCAATACCAGTCCCACAGCTCCGAAAAGCACCAGCAGCGCCGGGCGCACATCTCCCACAACTGACTCGTGCAGCGGAATCAGCCGCATTCTCCGCTCCTTTTCCTCGGCCGGAAACTGCTCCGCAAGCTGATTGTGAATTGCGGTGATGTCCGCCTGGGCTTGCTCAAGAGAGACGCCGCCCTTCAACCGCCAGTAGGTATGCAGGAAATGCACGTCGCGATCCACCGCGGTTTTCGGGTCTGCGACCCACAGCGAAATGAACACGTCGGCATGTTCCCTGGGGCAAGCGAAGCTTTCCGGCATCACGCCGGTTACGGCGTAGGAATTTCCACCCAGCAATATCCGCCTGCCAATGGCATGCGGATCGCCGCCGAGATGGCCTTGCCAGAAGGCATGGCTCACCACCGCCAGACGCGGCCCGCCTCGCATGTCTTCCGCCTCCGAGAGAATCCGGCCCATTGCCGGTGCGATTCCAAGAATGTCGAAGAATCCTGAATTGACCAGCGCCACGCGGATTTCCACCGGTTCAGGGCCGCTGGTGTAGTCCATGGGTTGCGCGTTGATGGCCCCGCCAAGGGAAAACGCGCTGCTCTGCCTCTGGATGTCCATCACGTTTGGCAGCGACTCGTTGTCTTTGATGACCACGATCTCCTGCGCATTCTTGTAAGGAAGCGGACGGAGCAACACCCCATTGATCACGCTGAAGATCGCTGTGTTCGTGCCGATACCCAGAGCGAGCGTGAGTACCGCTACAGCGGTAAAGCCGGGGGACTTGCGCAGCATTCGTGCGCCGAAGACGATATCCCGGACAAGCGACTCGAAGAAAAACGTCCACTCCAGACGGCTCGCTTCCTGCGCCAGGGTCGCGTTCCCGAAGGCTCTCATCGCCGCGTAGCGCGCCTCCTCTTTGGGCGTTCCTAATCGATGCAGCTCTTCTTCCGCCATTTCCCGGTGGAGGCGCATCTCTTCCTGAAGTTCCCGGTCGAACGTATCGCGATTCAGAAGATTTCGGATTTGCTTCCAGAGCTTCATGGCGTCTCCATCACCCGGGCGATGCCCGCCAGCAGCGCACTGAAGCTTCGCTTCTCTGCGGCAAGCTGTTTGCGGCCCGCGGGCGTGATCCTGTAGAAACGCGCTCGCCGGTTGTTCTCGGAAACGCCCCATTCGGCGGCGACGTAGTCGTTCATCAGCAGCCGTTGCAGCGCGGGGTACAGAGAGCCTTCGCCGATCTTCAGCGCGTCATTGGACATTTGCTGAATGTGCTGCGCGATTCCGTATCCGTGGTTTGCGCTGCGGCTCAGCGTTTGGAGAATCAACATCTCCAGAGTGCCGGGCAGGAAATCGGCTTCCGTTGATCGGTTCATTCCCATCGATAATCGATGGGAAGAGTACTCCTTCCGCCTCTACTCCTGTCAAGAACATTCGGAGACGGGAGACCCCGGAGGGCCAAAGATCCCGACATGCAGGGTGAAAGACGCCAAATTCGCCCTGCGCATGGAAGTCTACGGTCCTCCCACCTTGGTGCCCCCAACCAACTGCGCCGTACGGCCTGCGGTCACCCGACGCCGACGGAACCGGTTCGATCTTCCCCTCATTTCTTTTTCCCCACACCTTTCTCTCGCCAGGCACCGCGCAAGCCTCATGAAGCTATTGCCTCATTTCCTCCGGCGATGCGGAATGGCCGTGTCTCCATGGACTTCATCAGGGTACGGGTGAATGTCTTCGTTGGGCGGCAGCGCGCGTTTGGCGTCGGCCGCATCGCGATTCTCACTGCGCGAGCCCCGGTCTCTCGGGCCTTCGCGGCTCTTTCACTGCAATCCTGCGTTTGTTCTTCTCACGTTTCATAAAGGAGCCCGGCGCAGCGGGCCTTGGACCCACGCTCCGCGCCGCGGCACCACCTATCTAGGCAGGGATTCCTTTTGGCGGCACGCCGGAGAAACGCCTATTTGTGGATGCGAATTCATCTAGCGCCAATGATCCCTCCAACCAAAGACGCGCCGCCTTCCTTTCGACGCGCGAATTCGGTCTATCCCGGCAATCCGGCTCCGGCTACGCACGCGCTGAATCTATTAGTGACGTGGAGGTGGCAGAGACTTTAAGTAAGCAATGATGGCCTGAGCGTCCGCTGGCTGGAGGTGGTACGTGTGCATGGGGGGCCGGAGTGTCTCGCCTTCGGGTCCCACGCCTTTTTCAAGCACCCGCTCCATCTGTTCCTCGGTCAAGCTCGGCAGACCGGCAAGCGGCGGCGCCTGATCCGCCCAATTGGCGATGTCGCGCGCCGGCTGGATCCAGATCGTTGCGCCCTGCAACCACGCTTGGCGGTCCAGCTCCCCGCTCGCATCCCTCGGCGTATGGCACTCCGCGCATCGTGCCACTTCTTCAACCAGATACCGGCCTCGCTCGATTTCCAGACGTTTCTTGTCGGCCGGACTGGCGCCGCCAACCGCAGAAGCCAAAAGCACCCCCACAAAAGCAACCGCGGCAAGCGCTGCCACCACCGCGCCATCGTAATACGCAACAGAGGTCTTTGCCCTCATCCGTTACCTTCGCTTGGAACGTACCTGGGCTTTCAGGTCAGGTCAGACTCGAATGAAGCTACCACTCACCCCTCCGGCTGGACATCCATCGTCAACCTGATGCGGGCCATGTCTCATACCGTAGATCCCTGGAGGACCGGGTTCGCGGCCCGGCTTTCGAATCGCGAAATGGCGCTTCAATGCCGCGGCTTTGCATGCGCAATCGTGTGGATTTCTCTTGACCTAGTATTATTGTATGGTCAACTAATCAGTTGTTTAAGTGACCCGCTGGATGTGTCACTGGGCCCGCTCCGGCCCACCGTTCTTTGAAAACTGAATCCTGACCTTGCGCGATGTACGGGCCCGCCGGCCTGAAAATTTGTAATCTTTTCCAGGTTAACTGCTTTCCTTTCCTGCGTTTCCATTTTCAGAAGGAGGCGGGGGATAACCGCCTTGCAAACAGCGGAACGACGCCAGTCAATGCGTCGAAGGGAACTGCGCCGGGTCATCCCCGCCTTTCGGGGTCTGCCTGTGCCTGATAGCTCATCGGGAACCGCACGCCGCGGTAGTCGACCCGCGATGCGTAGTCGCTGAGGGTCATGAACAGCAGAATCACCAGCCAGAAGATTCCCGCGATAATCACCAGCTTCGTTCGCTTCGGGCTGTACTTCGCGTGCATGAAGAACAGCACCACCAGCGTCGCCTTCACCGTCGCAATTGTCAGCGCCACAAGAATGTTCAGCCGCCCCAGGTTCACATACGCGGCCGCAACGGTGATCGCCGTCAGGATCAGCAGCGTCGTGATGATCGCCGCATACGTCCCCGGCTTCACGATATGTTCGGTATGCTCGTGTTCAGACACGCGTCGCTCCTGCCTACGGCTTATGCCGGTCGATCAGATACAGTAACGGGAACAAGTAAATCCACACGATATCGACAAAGTGCCAGTACAAACCCACGATGTCCACCGGCGTATTCCATTCCGGCGTGTAGGCCCCCGCAAACGAATTTTTCAGCAGCCAGAACAGCAACCCCGCCCCGATCACCATGTGCAGCGCGTGCAGCCCGGTCATGCCGAAATACGCTGAGTAATACAGCTGCGCGTGTGCGTTCAGATCCGGATCGGCCTGCATCGCCCGTTCGATCTCTTCGCGTTCCTTCTCCAGATGCTCCGGTTTGATATCCGGGCAGGCGCTCGGATTGTTCACGCAATAGCTGATGTCGAAACTCTTGCCCGGCACCAGGTGGTGATGAAACTTCTGCGCGTACTCCACATACTTCACGCCGAAGAACACGAAGCCGAGGATGATCGTCAGAGTCAGGAACAGCTTGATCCATTGTTTCTTGCCGACTTGCGCGGAATATACCGCCATCGCCATCGTGAAGCTGCTCGCCAGCAGCACCACCGTGTTGAACCCGCCCAGGAACAGGTCCAGCGTGTTGCTCCCCACCGCGAACGCGTGGAAGTACGTGTGGCGGTTGATGGTGTACGCCAGCATGATTCCGCCGAAGAACATGACTTCCGTCACCAGGAAGATCCACATTCCCAGCGAAGCCGTGTCCTTCTGCTGCTCCAGCGTCTTGAACTGTCCGTACAGCGCTCCGGTGCGATGCACTCGGCACTCCTCTATCCGTCAATCTCAGGCGTCAGCCCACCGCCTGGTTCCCTGCTTAGTCGTGCCCGTGAGCCGGTACCGCACCCGCCGGCGGATGTCCTGTCGGCGAGTCCAGCCCCAGATCGGGCCGATTGTGAAAGTCGTATGCTTCCCAAGTCACTTCGGGCGTCACGTGGAAGTTTTCCGTCGGCGGCGGCGACGACGTCTTCCATTCCAGCCCCGTTGCCGGCCACGGATTGTCGCCCGCCACTTTCCCGAAGAAGGCCGCCCAGGTCAGGTAGATCATCGGCAGCAGGTAGCCGATCGCCAGGATCGACGCGCCCGCTGTTGACATCACGTTGTACACCTGGAATTCCGGCGGATACACGTGGTAGCGCCGCGGCATGCCCAGGTAGCCGAGCAGGAACTGAGGGAAGAATGTCAGGTTGAATCCGACGAACAGAACCAGCGCCGCAATGCGTGCGAGCCATTCCGGGTACATGCGCCCGGTAATCTTCGGCCACCAGAAGTGCAGTCCGCCCAGGTAGCCCATCACCGCGCCGCCTACCATGATGTAGTGGAAGTGCGCGACGACGAAATATGTGTCGTGAATATGAATGTCCGTGCCCAGGCAGCCGAGGAACAATCCGGTCAAGCCGCCAATCAGGAACAATCCGAGGAAGCCGAAAGCGTACAGCATCGGCGTGTCGAACGAAATCGAGCCGCCAAACAAAGTCGCGGTCCAGTTGAACGTCTTCACCGCCGACGGAATCGCCACAAGGAATGTCAGGAACGAGAAAGCCAGTGCCGCATAGGTCGACTGGCCCGTCAGGAACATGTGGTGCGTCCAGACCAGGAAGCCGATCACCGCAATCGCCAGGCTCGCGGCCGCCACGAAGTGGTATCCGAAAAGCTTCTTACGCGCGAAGGTCGGTATCAGTTCGCTGATCACGCCCATCGCCGGAAGAATCATGATGTATACAGCCGGGTGCGAGTAGAACCAGAACAAGTGCTGGAACAGGATCGGGTCGCCGCCCATTGCCGGATTGAAAAAGCCCAGCCCGAACAGACGTTCCATGCCCGCAAGCGCCAGCGTAATCGCCACCACGGGCGTGCCCAGAATCATCACGACCGACGTGGCGTAGTGGGCCCAGACGAACAAAGGCAGTCGGAACCATGTCATCCCCGGCGCGCGCATGGTGTGCACCGTCACCAGGAAATTCAATCCGGTCAGAATCGACGAGAATCCCGTGATGAAAATGCCGATCACCGCTGGCGCCACCGCCGAGTTCGAGTACACCGTGCTCAGTGGCGTGTAGAACGTCCATCCTGTGTCCAAACCCCCGGTGATCATCGAATACAGCGTGAAGGTGCCGCCCACGATGTACACATACCAGCTCAGCAGGTTGATCTTCGGGAATGCTAGGTCCTTCGCCCCGATCATCAACGGGATCAGGAAATTTCCGAGAATTGCCGGGATCGACGGGATCAGGAAAAAGAAGATCATCGCCACGCCGTGCATCGTGAACATCTTGTTGTACGTGTCGGCGGACAGCATGTATCCGTCCGGCGTCAGCAGGTGCAGCCGGATCATCATGGCGAAGAAGCCGCCCACGAAGAAGAAAAACGTCACGGACACCAGATACAGCAAAGCGATGCGTTTGTGGTCCGTCGTCAGCAGCCACGAACGGATGCCATACGTCTCGTTCAGGTAGTGCTTCTCCGGAAACTTTGGTGCGACCGCCATGGGTGCAGTACTCATAACTATTTCTTCCCTGTCGTTGCTGGCACAACCCCGGCGCCCTTCGCGGGCACAGGTTGCGACTGCAGAGACTTGATGTAGGCCGTCAGATTCAAGATCTGCTCTTCCGTCACCAAGCCCTGGAACGTGGGCATCACCGGCTGATACCCGGCTACGATCTTTGCCTTCGGCTGCAGGATGGATTCGCGGATATACGCTTCATCCCCGGTCACCATCGTGCCGTCTGCCAGCCGCACCTGTCCGCCATACAATCCGTTCAACGAAGGAGCGCGCCCGGTTCCGTTCGGCAGGTGGCACGTGTTGCAGGCCAGCTGCGTGAACAGCTTCTCTCCGGCGGACACCGGATTCACGTCGCCCGTTTCGTCCGAAAGCCATGCGGCATAGTCCGCGGGATCCATCACCGTCACCCACCCGGTCATCTCCGCGTGGTTCGTCCCGCAGTACTGCGAACAGTAAATCCGATACCGCCCGATTTTGGTGGGCCGGAACCACATCGTGTTATACCGGCCGGGCACTACGTCCATCTTGACGCGGAACTCCGGGACGTAGAAGTTGTGGATTACGTCTTCGCTGCCCAGAATCAGCTTCACGTTCCGGTTCACCGGAATGTGCAATTCGTTGATCTCGCGCTTCCCGTTCGGCTGTTGCAGCTTCCACATCCACTGCTTGCCAATTACATAAACGTCCAACGTATCTTTCGGCGCTGTGCGGTAGTTCACATAAATCACCGCGCCCCACGCAAACATTCCGATGGCCAGGAACAACGGGATTACTGTCCATCCGATCTCCAGCAGCATGTTCCCTTCCACAGTATCGCCGACCTGGTTCGGAGAAGTGCGCCGGTAGCGGAAGGCTGCAAAGATCGTCAGCAACGTCACCAGCACGGCGAAAAACAGGCACGTCAGCAGGATGAACGTGAATAGCGCATCCACGTGAGGCGCGATACTGGACGCCTGTTCCGGAAAAAATGGCATCGATGACTGCACGGCTCTAATGTGCTCCTTGCGTCGGCGAACTCGCCGCGCTGTTTCCACGGTTGCCGGTGTGAGCGTCGCGCCGGCGGAAAATCACGAACCCGATGGCCATGCACAGCAAGGTGACCACTCCGCCCATGCGGATCACGGTCAGTACGGTCGCACTGTAGCGCGCCTTTGTCGGGTCATATTGGTAGCAGAACAACAACAGGTGATCGACGGGAGTGCCGATCTTGCCTGCAGAGGCGTCCACCAGTCCCAGCCGCACGTTGCTGGGTGGATATTCCACGCCAAAGAAGTACCGCGAAATCCGCCCGTCTGGCGTCAGCAGTAGCAGGCCGCTGGCGTGACCGAACAATTTCGATTGCTTGTCGTAACTAAAGCGAAAGTCCGCGGCCTTGGTTACCGTATCGATCGATTCCGCACTACCGGTCAGGAAATGCCAACCGGGCTCCGTTGCGGGCCGCGCAAATCGCGACAGCGCCTCGTGCTTCTTCTTCAACGCCGCATCCGGCGTATCGCTCGGGTCGAAGCTGATGAACACCACTTCGTAGTCCGTCCCCGGGTTGAAGGAAACCATCTTCAGCGTCCCGACAACGGCCTGCTCCAGCTGGTTGCAGAGCATCGGACACGTAAAATACACGAATGCCATCACCATCGGCTTTTTGCCGGAGTAATTTCGCAGCGTGACTGCCTGACCGTTCTCGTCAACGAACGGCGTATCCAGCGGAATCTGCGCATTCAATTGCGGATCGAATCCAACATTTGCCAGCGCCGGGGGCAATCCGTTCGACGACTGCCCGACATTATCCGGAATCATTTGCGCGTGGCTGCCCGCGCCGCAAATCAGCAGCGTCGCCAGCATCAGCAAAAAAGCTCGCACTCTCATCGTCCTTACTTCTGTTCCTCCGGCTTGATCGCCGGAATTCCTTTGTCCACGACCAGTTGCATCGCGTCCTTCACGGGGATTTCCGCGATTCCTGCTTTCTCGTCTACCCACTTGAAACTGTTGATCGCTTCCGTGTCGGCCTTGATTTTCAGCCGGTAGTCCTCTTGTGGATCAATCAAGTGACCCGGCATCCCCTGCAGGCGAGGCTCTGGCGGCATCGTCGGCCCGGAGACTTCCATGCGCGACGGCATGGGCGGCTGGTGGGTTCCCGCCCAATAGTGCCGCAGCCCCTTGTAGATCCCAAAGACCATCACGTACGACAGAACGATCACGATTCCCAGGTAAAACAGGAACTTCAGAATCGGCGATGTGCGGACATCCCGGGTCTCGAACGACACGTCGTCGTGAACCGGGCGGCCGTTCACGGAATGGCCGGAATGGTGCTCAGTGCTCATGTTGCGCAATGGCCTCCGCAAGCTTGGGATCGCCCAGCGGCAACAGCGGCCGCTGCTTCAAATTCATGGCAAAGAATCCGAGCCAGACGCCGATCAGTGCCACCGGAACGACAATGTCCAACCAGCTCGGCAACGGATGCGATGTGAATTCCGGCCGCGTCATCCAGTACAGGTCGACCAGACGGAATACCAGCATCCACGCCGCCACCTTCGAGATCAGGCCCGGCGTTTTCTTCACATGGCTCGACAGCAGGATCAGGAACGGCAGCGCGAAACTGAAGATCAATACAATCACCGCGACCACGCCCCACCCGCCGTATAGCCGCGTCCGGTAGAAGCTGATCTCTTCCGGCTGGTTCCCTGACCAGATGATCAGCAACTGGGAGAAGTCGAAATAGGCCCACAACATATTGAACGCGAACAGCCACTTCCCCAGGTCGTGCATGCGGTGCTTGTAGACCGCTCCGAAACTCGTGGACTTCGACAGAGCCACCACAACAATAATCATCAGCGCCATTGCGGAGATCGCCTGGCCCGCGATGAAAATGAATCCGTAAATGGTGGACGCCCAGTGCGGCGACAGCGACATCACCCAGTCAATCGCGGCGAACGTCATTGCCAGTGCGTAGAGGATGATGCCCGGACCGGCCCACATTTTTATCCGGCGCCGGAGCGCCCGGTCCTCTCGTTCCACGTCCTGTTGCTTGGACCAGGCGTTGAACAGCCACATCAGCACGAACCAGATCGCAAAGTAGACCGCGGCGCGAATCAGGAATCCGCTGTGCGTGAGGTAATGCTGCTGATAGTCCGAAAGCGGCGCTGCCTTAACTTTCTCCGGGTCGAGCCATGCACTGTATAACGACTTCATCCCGAAGATGACGGGCACGAACATCAGCGCCGCCAGCCACACATTCCGCGACGCTGCCTCCAGGGGGCGGCGAATCACAATGCCCCAGCGGCCGCCGGTCAGATGCTGCAGCATCAACAATCCCAATGAACCGAGCGTCAGTCCCAGCACCAGCATGTAGCTGAATAGATAAGCCTGATAGAACTCGTTGGGCTTCACGAAGGCGCCGACAATCGCCAGCACCAGAGCCACACCGCCGACTGTCCACCCCAGCGACTGAACGCGGTTGACGCCTGCAGGCGCCTGGTACTCTTGCGCGTTCATTTCCCCGACCCTCCGGCCATCAGCTTCTCCCTCACGCCCGCGGGCAGATCGGCTACGTGCGCATTCCGGCTCACCTGCAACGCGCGCACATAGGCCACAATCGCCCAGCGATCTTTCGGCGACAATTGCGCCGAATAGCCGTTCATCGCGCCAAATCCGTTCACGATGACGTCATACAAATATCCGTTTGGAACGTTGCGGAGCCGCTCCTGGTGGTAGCTTGGCGGATGCTTCATGCCCCGCATCGTCACCATGCCCTGCCCGTCGCCCTGCAAACCGTGGCACGGAGAGCAGAAGATCGCGTAGCGGTCCTGACCGCGCTCCAGCAATTCCATCGTTAGGGGCAGCGGGAACACGTTCGATTCCTTCGGCACGGCCAGGCTGTCGTCTTCGATCGACCCGCGCGCCACGGTATTCTCGATCAACGGACGCGCCGCGCGTCCGTCCTGAAAGAAGTCCGACGGAGACAAAGGGTTCTGCCGCGGCTGATTCGCCATATCCTGCCGCAGCGTATAGCCGCAACCCGCCAGCATCAATACGCCGGCTACCAGCAGAAGTGAGGACTTACTCTTCATCCTTCACCTCGGAAACGTGCTTGGCGTTCAGCTCCTGCAGGAAACGCGCGCTTTCCGCCAGATTGAATTTCGGATCCCGTGCCTCGATGCACAGGAAGAACCGGTCCGTCGACGCGTGCGCGAATCGATCCACGTTGAACACCGGGTGGTGCGGCTGAGGCAGTTTGTTCAGTGCAATCATGCCTACAACCGCGGAAATTGCGGAAAACAGCACGGTCAGCTCGAAGGTCACCGGAATGAACGCCGGCCAGCTGTTCAACGGCCGACCGCCGATGTTCAATGGATAAGTGATCGCCGAACACCAGTACTGCAGCCCGAAACCGGTGATCGCGCCGGTAATCCCACCGATCAGCGTAATCAGCGGTACCGCCGTCCAGCGGAACCCGATGCTCTCCGACAGTCCTTCGATCGGAAATGGTGTGTATGCTTCGACGTGCTTGTATCCCGCTTCGCGCGTCCGCTTTGCTGCAGACACCAATTGCTCGGGCGTTTCGAATTCGCCCATCACGCCATGTACATAAGTGCGATGGCCTGTCATTGGTATTCCTTCTTGCCGTGCGAGTCGCGCGCCACAAGTTCACGCATTTCCGCAATCGCAATCGCGGGCAGTCCGCGAACGAACAGGAAAACCAGCATCACGAAGAATCCCAGGGTGCCAACGAACGTGCTGTAGTCCCAGAACGTCGGCGAGTACCGCCCCCAGGCCGAAGGCACAAAATCGCGCGTCAAAGAAATCACCACGATCACGAACCGCTCCAGCCACATGCCCGTGTTGATGATCAGCGACATCACGAAGAGGGCCGCGACGTTGCGCCGCACTTTCTCGATCCACAGCAACTGCGGCGTCAGGATATTGCACAGAATCAGTGCGAAGTAGAAACCCGAGTACGGCCCGTGCAGCCGCTGGTTCGCCAGGAACACGTCGAACTTGTTCCCGCTGTAGAACGCCATGAAGAATTCGATGAAGTAGCCGTACGCGACAATCAGCCCCGTCGCCAGCATCACCTTGGCCATGTTCTCCAGGTGTCGCATGGTGATGAAATCTTCGAGGCCATAGAACTTGCGCAGCGGGATCGCCAGCGTGAGCACCATCGCGAATCCCGAATAAATTGCTCCCGCGACGAAGTAGGGCGGGAAAATCGTCGTGTGCCAGCCCGGCACGATCGCCACGGAGAAGTCGAAGCTCACCACCGTGTGCACGGAAAGCACCAGCGGCGTCGCCAGGCCCGCCAGCAACAAATACGCCGACTGGTAGCGGTGCCAATGGCGCGCTGAGTTCCGCCAACCCATTGACAACATCCCGTAAATCACTTGTTGGTAGCGCTTCGTCGCACGGTCGCGCAACGTCGCCAGGTCAGGCAGCAATCCCACGAACCAGAACAATAGCGATACCGTGCCGTAGGTCGAAACGGCGAACACGTCCCAGATCAGCGGACTGCGAAATTGCGGCCAGATTCCCATCGTGCTCGGGTACGGGAACATGTAATACGCCATCCACGGACGCCCGGTGTGGATCAGCGGGAAAATGCCGGCGCAAGCCACGGCAAACAGCGTCATTGCCTCCGCAAACCGGTTGATCGATGTCCGCCACTTCTGGTTCAGCAAAAATAGAATCGCGGAAATCAGCGTTCCGGCATGGCCGATACCGATCCACCACACGAAGTTAACGATGGCAAAACCCCAACCCACGGGGATATTGATGCCCCAGATTCCGACGCCCTTCACGATCAGCCAAGCGATCGAGCCAAACAGCACCATCGTGATCGAAAAGGCCAGCGTGAATCCCGCCAGCCACCCGATCCCCAGCGGCCGAGTCAAAACCACCGCGGCAATCTTGTCCGTGACCGACGCGTAGGTATGCCCGGGCTCGAGCACCGGATCAAGCCGGCGAATGTGTGCCGAATTCACAGGAGGTTGCGTCACGCTCATGCCTTCTCCAGCTCCGGATTCGGATTGCGCACCGCCGCCAGGTACGTCGTCCGCGGCCGCGCATTCAGTTCACCGAGCAGCGTGTAGTTCCGCTGCTGCGCCTTCAATCTCCCCACCTTACTGTTCTTGTCGTTGGCGTTGCCGAAGACGATCGCTTCCGATGGGCAGGCCGATTCGCATGCCGTCACGATCTCTCCGTCGCGAATGGGCCGGTTCTGCTTCTCGGCGTCGATTCGAACGTTATTGATCCGCTGCACGCAGTACGTGCACTTTTCCATCACCCCTCGGCTGCGCACCGTCACTTCCGGGTTGCGCATCAGCTTGAACTGCGGTGTATCCCAATCCTGGAAGCGCAGGAAGTTGAACCGCCGCACCTTGTACGGGCAGTTGTTCGAGCAGTACCGCGTGCCGATGCAGCGGTTGTAGACCATGTCGTTCAGGCCTTCCGCGCTGTGCACCGTCGCTCCCACCGGGCAAACCTGTTCGCACGGCGCGTTCTCGCATTGCTGGCACGGCACCGGCTGGAAAAATGTCTGCGGATTGTCGAGCGCCGGCTGGTACTCCGAAGCGTCGCCCGTCGACTTGCCGCTGGTCGCACTTTCCGTGTTCGTGTAGTAGCGGTCGATGCGAATCCAGTGCATCTCGCGTCCCCGCATCACCTGGTCCTTGCCCACCACTGGAATGTTGTTTTCTGACTGGCACGCCACCACGCACGCGTTGCACCCGTTACACTTCGTCAGGTCGATTGCCATGCCCCAGGCATACCCGGGATATTTGAATTCCTTGTACAGCGAGTCATCCTTCGCCGGCAGTTCCGCATGCTCGTGCGCGAATTCCGGATTCTTCCGGTACTCCTCAAGCGTTGCGGTGGCCAGGATCTGCCGGCCTTCCATGTTGAAGTGATACTGCGTGCACGCCAGTGGATAGCTGTCGCCCGTCGCGGTCATCGTCCCGCCGCTCGCCGTCCACAGCGCGTTCGACGTACGCACCACGTACGCATTGAACCCTTTATTTGTCCCGGTGTAGCCCGCCCGGCTGCGGCCATAGCCTAGCGGCAGCACCACCGTATTGTCCGCCTGCCCGGGCACCGTCCACACCGCGGCCGTCACTTTGCTCCCATTCAACTCCACGTCGACCAGTGGCGTGCGCACATTCCCGTGCTCGCCCCCGCGTGACTGCACCTTATGCGCATAGTCCTTCTGCTGCGCAAACTTTGCGCTCACCAGCGCCGCGTTGTCCCAGGTCAACTTTGAAACCGGTTTCGGCAACTCCTGCAGCCAGCCGTTATTCGCAAAGCGTCCGTCGTAAACGTTTGGATCGGGGCGGAACACAAATTCAATCTGGTCGGCCGCCACGGAAGGCGCTGCAGGCAAATTCGCGGCGTTGAATTTCAACTCCGGCGTCGCCGGCGCCAATTTGGTCCCTGGAATCACTCCATCGTTGAGCCACTTCCGCCAGCCCGCATCGATCGCCTGCGGCAAGTGTGTGGAAGTCTCGGTCCAGTACGCCCGCACTAAATCGTAAGCCGGCGTTCCCGGCTTGTCGCTGAACGCCGCAACCACTTCGTGCGCCGAATGCGTGTAATACAGGGGCGAAATCAGCGGCTGCACGATGCTCGCGGTGCCGTCATGCGCACGCGCATCGCTCCAGCTTTCCAGGTAGTGCGACTCGGCCACATGCCACGTGCACCACGCCGAGGTTTCGTCGAAATACGGCCCCAGGTGAATCGAGGTATGCACTTTCTTTAACTTCTCGACGAAGTTGAAATCGTGCGGCGCGTCATACACCGGATTCCCGCCCAGTATCAGCAGCAGGTCCACTTTCCCCGCGTCCATTTCCGCACAAAGCCCGCGCAGCGATTCCACGCTCGCTGCATCGCCTTCAATCGTTTCGGTGTAGTAAAGGGTGCTGCCCACGTTGCCAAGCGACGTGTTGATCGCATGCGCCAGCGCATGTACTGCCGCAGGCTGATATTCGCCCACGACCACCAGCGAAGCGCCGCGCTCCTTCTGCAATTCCTTGGCGATCGCCTCCACCCACTTCGCTGCCTCGCCGGAAACGGCCGCGCCCGATCCGATCCCCAATTTCGCGGCAAGCGCACGCGCAAACAATTCCACTTCGCTCGCTCGCAGCGGCAACCGGTGGTCGGCTGAAGACCCCGTTACCGACGGCGTGGGCTCCACCACATACAACCGGTTCATCGCGCTGCTCGGTCCATCCAGCTTGCGCCGCCGCGCGAATTGCCGCGCATACGCTATGTGCCCCGGCCCACTGGCCAGGAAATCCGAATCCAGCGACACGATCACATTCGCCTTGTCGACGTTGTAGACCGTGTTCACGCTTCGCCCAAAGGCCAGTTTCGCGCCTTCCCGCGCGCCTTCACCCGCCGCAGGCTCCCACTGACACCATTTCGCCTGAGGGTACAACGACAGCAGCTTCCGGATTTGTGCCGCCAATGTTGGCGACGTCACCGTTCCGGACAGAATCCGGAAATTGGCGCCCAGCGTCGCCCTGACATTCGTCGCCAAGGGTTGCGCCGCGTCCAGGAATGCAGACCACGAGCGAATCTCGCCGTACTGCTGCACCGACTGCGAACGGTCCGGATCGTACAAGTTCAGAATGGACGCCTGCACCAGCGTGTTTGTCGCGCCCAGGCTCGATGGATGATCCGGATTCCCTTCAATCTTTGTCGGCCGTCCTTCGTGGCTCTCCACCAGCACGCCGATCGCGTCCGCGCCAAACGGCATTGCCGTCGCGTAGAAGTTCGGCCGCCCCGGCGTCAATCCATCAGGCTGCTTCACGTACGGAACAATAAGGTTGACATCCGGCCGCCCACAACCCGCCAGACCCGCTAGCGCCAGCGATGCACCCATCAATTTCAGGAAATCCCGGCGATCGACCGCCTCATCCCACTCCGACGCGTGGCGCGGAAACTCCCGGTGCAACAATTCCTCAAAATGAGGATCCTCCGCCAGTTCCTCCAGCGTGCGCCAGTACTGTTTCCCGGACTTTTCACGCAGCTTCTCACGCAAATCCGCCAGGTCGAGCCGGTGCTCGCGTTCAACCGCATCGACCTCTTCCTCATGGTGCTCGTGATGGCCCGCATCCCCGCCGTCGTGCGCTTGCGCGGGTTGCAGGATTCGCAGCTTGTTTTCGTTTGCCGGATCGTTCATAGCGCTCATCAGCGGTGACAGGTGGAGCAGCTTGTCAGCTCGGCCACCGTCCGAATTTTGTACTTTTCCACCAGTTCCTTCCCGATCTCCTCCTGGTTCGCAGGAGCTCTCCAGTCCATGTTGAACACTTGCTCTTTCGGGCGGACATTTCTCGCGGGATTGCGATGGCAATCGAGGCACCATTGCATCGTCAGTGGCGACGCTTGAAAGATCAGCGGCATCTGATTCACCGGCCCGTGGCAGGACGAACATCCTATGCCCTTGTTAATGTGAATGCTGTGGTTGAAATAGACGTAATCCGCCAGCCGGTGCACTTTTACCCATTCAATGGAGCGGTCGCTCCGAAAGCTATCTCGTACCGGTTCCAGGTAGCCGACGTTGTTGAACAGGACAGAGTGGCAGTTCATGCAGGTCTTCGTGGGAGGGATTCCGGCGTAGGCAGAAGTTTCGACGCTGGTATGACAGTAGCGACAATCGATCCCGTCGTCGCCCACATGGTGCTTGTGGCTGAACTGCACCGGCTGCACTCGCGTCAAACGCTCATTCGTAATGTAGGGGGATCTCGCGACCAGCAGCACTCCCGCGAGAGCCAGATTGGCAACAACCACCAGCGCAAGCACAGAAAACCGCGCGATCAGATTTGCACTGCGGTGAAAAATTTGAGCCATGTCGACTTGTGCGCTAGAGCGTACATGCTCCCCTCGATGCCGTCAAATCAGAGCACGCACTACTCTTGTACCAGACAGCGCTAGTCCGGGTCTCAAAACGACCGAATAGTGTCTACCATATTTTCTGTGATTGCAACTTCAAACCGGATTTCCTCAGCCCAATTTCTTTGAGATTTCCTTTAAATCCACCAACTTCATACCAATTTGAAATTCCCATTTTGGGCCATTCGCCGACCACTTCCTCAATAAGGTCTTTTTATACCCAACTGCACCCCATTCGATTTTGGCTCATATACGCACGCGTGCTATTCTTGGGGTTACCCTTCGCCGTGCGCCGTGTCGTGGAGTCCCTTCACCTCGTGCGTTTCGGAGCCGCTGTAACTGCTGCTGGGGCGTGGTCCAACCGGTAGGACACCTCACTGTTAATGAGGATGGTGAAGGTTCGAATCCTTCCGCCCCAGCCAATCTTCTACTCGATCCTACTTCTTCACTCTCGGCGGGTAGCTCTTGAACATTTTCTGCACGGATGACTTCGTCTGCTTCTGATCGCCAGATTCCGATGTCGACGCGTTCTCAACCGTCGCTTGACCGCGCCACACCAACTTCTTTTCTTTCGAGTCTGCCAGATCCACCATCAATATCACCATCTCGCGAGGATGCTCGGAAGTGAATGTTGTCGCGTCTCCTGACCATTCACCCCAGCCTCCCCAACCGCCGTACCAGCCCCAGCCGCCGCCCCATGGACCGACCCCTGTCCCAAAGCTGTCGGTGGTCGAAGTCGCGTCGATCATCTGCTGGCCCGCGATGTGGTAAGTCACCACGAGATCCCCTGGTTTTCCGGCGGGTGCTTGCGTAAGCCCCTTCGACGTCAACTCCGCGATCACATCCGTCTTCACCCACGCTCCGTAAAACGGCAATCCCGACTGCGCCGGTTCCTGCCAGCTGAAGGTCTTATAACTCGCAAAAGGTGCTCCGGTCTGCCAGTTCACCTTGACCGTTTGCGCCGCGACCGGCAACGCGCAGAGAAACACCCCCAGCAACAACGCGATCCTCAGATTTTTCATGATTTCCTCGAATGGTATAGAAATTGCGGTCGCGACCTCACGACCTACGGTCGCAAAGGGCACTCATGGGCGTTTGAGGGCGCTTCAATCTCCCTGCGCCGGACCGCAGGGCTGGGAGTGCTGCGGATTATACACGACGGCTTGGGATCGCAAAGCATATAACTCTTCTGGCGGATCGTCTCGCTTTCAGTCTTTCTGGGTGGGATATGCGGCGGCTATCCACCCCTTCCATCCGCCATCCATCGATTCCACGTTTGTGTAACCCATCTTCTGGAGATTGTCGGCGCTCAGCGCGGAACGAAATCCTCCGCCGCAATACAGTACCAGCTTTGCCGATGTGTCGGGCACACGCGCCTCGATATCTCGTTCGATAATTCCCTTGCCCAGATGGATCGCTCCCGGCACGTGCCCGTTCGCCCACTCGCTTTCCTCGCGTACGTCCACAATGATCATCTTTTCGCCGGAGTCCAGCCGGTGTTTCACGTCCTGCACGGTCGTTTCCTTCACCCGCTTCTTCGCGTCGTTCACGATGGCAAGAAATTTTGGCGCGTGGGCCATGGCAAATCCTCCTGCATTCCTTCGTAGCATACCGCAACCACGAAAAAAGGACGCCCGAAGGTCACTCGGGCGCCCTCACATCGAGAAAACGACATTGACACTTACTGCTTGGCTGGCTCTTCGCCTTTTTTGCCAAACGACCGCACCAGGTTCACCAGGTTCCACCGCACTTCTTCCTTCGTCCGGTCGCCTTCACCGCCTACCATCTTTCCCCGTCCATTGGTGATGATGTAGAACAACGCTCCGTCGGTATACTTCGATATCGACGCTGCATTCCGCCAATCACTCAATTCCAGTTTCATCGAATCTGCCAGATCGCCCTTTCCGTCGCCGTTGTCGCCGTGGCACATCGAACAGTGATAGCCGTACAGTTTTTTCGCTTCTGCCAGCCCGTCGGCAGTCGGTTTCACCGGATTCTTCTTCTCCACGGCGTCCGTGGGAATGGCCGCCGGGGCCGCTTCCTGGGAAGCTTCCTTTTGTTGCGCTAAAGCCGCGACGAACGTGAAGAACAGGGCCGCACTGAGGAACAACAGAGCACGCCGCATAGGTACCCCCTGATTGTAGGAGAGCCGCGCGTGGAGCGATACGTAGGCTGCTTTGCCTTATTCTACCCTCGCGCGATAGGCAAAGGAAGCGCTGTGCTCTGTATCACGCGTGTTTCTAAGGGTGCAACGCTCGAACCACCGCTCGCGACTCCGCCTGGCACGACGCCCCCGAAGCGCTTTTGCTGTACCCCGCCGTGAATCGGCTCGTTTCCCGGATCCGTGTCCTCACTCCATCAATCGACGCCGGAATTTCCCCGCGCGGAACACCCCGGATCGTGAAGATCAGTAGAGCTGCTTCACCTGCACTGTTCGCGCTGGAGGTGATCCCCACTCCTTGTATGCCCGCCTGGTTCATCAGACTCCTGACGTTGGCCATGTGCGCTTCCTTCGCCCGGGTGATTTCTTCCTTCGAAAGGGAGCTTACGTTGAACGTTTCACTTGCAGGCGAAAGCCTCTGCGCCGTAGCTTGCGAAACCACACCGTGCGGTCCGGCATCCCCCACAGTAATGATTCGCGTCGCAACTCCTTCCAGTTCCGCGGGCAATGCCGTCGGTATCTGCCCCGGGTTCACGAACAGCAACACCGCTGGCTCGCCCGGCTGATCCACGCTGGCGCCGGTGCCGATGGCCTGTACATACGGATTCGCAAACAGTTCCGGCGCATGCAAATCTCTCGCTCGCTCCGCCCGTGCAAGATTCTCGGCGGTCACCGTCATTCCGGCTTCTGGCTGGGCTTCGGTTGCGCTCGACGTTTGCAGAGTACAGCCGATCACTTTGTGCGTCGTGGAGGATCCGACAAATATCGGACGGTTCCCTTGCCCATCCTGCAAAGCGGCAAGCACATCGGATACGGGATTTCCGACGGCGTCCGTGTCTGAACCGGCATACAGCAGAGCCACGGGATCGGCGGTGTTCTGATCCACGATCAGCGAGCCGGAATCCCCGTCGCCGCTGAACGGCGAACTGCTCGAGGACACCACGGAGACTTGTCCCGTGAACGTCGCCGAGAACGATGTTCCGGTGTTACACCCCCGCTGGTAGCTGACGGATGTCGTGATGGAAATCGCGCTCACCGTCGAACAGGTCAGCCCCGTCGTTCGCCCGCTTTTTGCCACCTTTTGTCCGATCGTCGCCGCGACGCCGTTGCCCGCGTGCGGGGGACCCGGGTCCGCTGTGCTTCCGGTCGCCGTCGCGCCGAGAGAAAGGATGCTGCCGCTTGTGTCGACGGTTCCAGGAACAATCTGCGCGATGGCCGCATCAACATTCGTTGCGGCGTTTTCCAGGTTTGCGAACTGCGAAAGATTGGCAACCGTGGTCGTGCCGGCCGTCGAACAGTTCGCGTCTATCAATCCCGGCTGCGTAATCGAATCGCCTGCGGAGGCCAGGTCGCTGCGCGCCAGCACATGGTTATTGCTCAGGATAAAGAAGTTGCCGTTACGTTGTACGAGCGCGCCCAGCGTGCCCCCGCAACAGTAAATGAATTGCCCCTGTGTGCTGGAGTCGTTCGCGTTTCCGCCCGATGTCCCCAGCTTGATCGGAATCGCCTGCGCCTCTTGATTGTTGTTCGAAGAAACAATCTGCACGCTGGCTGACGACAATTTCGTCGGATCCGCTTGCGACACCGCGCTCACTGAGACAGTTGCCGGGCTTGGCACCTGCGCGGGCGCCGTAAACAGCCCCGCGGCTGATATCGTTCCAACCGTGGAATTTCCGCTGGTGATCCCGTTGACCCGCCACGTGACTGCGGTGTTCGTCGAGCCCGTGACCGTGGCCTGAAATGTCAGTGTATGCCCTACGGTGACCGACGTGCTGCTCGGGGACACGGACACCGACACGTTTCCGCCCGAGTTGCTGTCCTTTACGCCGCTGCAGCCGCAGATGACAAGGATCGCTAGGATGCAAAGTACGGAGGCGCGCGCTTCTCGCATGGTGCTCATTCCTTCACAGGCTAGCACGCGGCCTTCCGGTCGGGCAGAACCGCGAAGGTCTATACGTGACCTAGTGATTGCCTGTACGAGTGGGCAGGTCGGCGCCTCTCGGTTCGCGGTGCCCCAGATTCAGTCCAGGTCCCGCCAATTCGGCCCCGTCCCGATTTCCACCACCAGCGGTACCGCGAGCTTGTGCACGCCTTCCATCTCTTCCTTCACGAGCCTTTCGAGCTTGCTCTTCTCTTTCGCCGGCCCCTCAAACAGCAGCTCATCGTGCACCTGCAAAATCATGCGTGCCTCGAGCTTCTCTTTGCGCAGGCGCTCGTCGATCGCGATCATCGCCAGCTTGATCAGATCTGCCGCGGTTCCTTGCAGTGGTGAATTGAGGGCGGTCCGCTCGGCAAAATTCCTCAGTTGCATCTGCGTGGCATTGATCTCGGTGATGGGACGGATCCGCCCAAACAGCGTTTTTGCCACGCCGCTCTTCCGCGTTTCCACTAGCACGTTGTCGAGATACGCTTTCACGCCTTTATACCTCGTGAAATACGCGTTGATGAAACTCGCCGCTTCTTTCTGTTCGATTCCCAACTGCTTCGCCAGGCCGAATGCCGAGAGCCCGTAGATAATCCCGAAGTTAATCGCTTTTGCCGCGCGTCGGTGCTCCGCGGTTTGCCCCAGCGGGCCCACTCCGAAAACTTCCTGCGCCGTCCGCGCATGGATATCTTCACCGTTGCGGAACGCTTCGACCAGTACCGGGTCCTTCGAAAAATGAGCCATGATACGCAGCTCGATCTGCGAGTAATCGGCCGATAGCAGAATCCTTCCCTTCTCTGCCACGAACGCGGCGCGGATCTCCCGGCCCAGTTCCGTGCGGATCGGGATGTTCTGCAGGTTCGGATCGCTCGAGCTGAGCCGCCCTGTCGCCGTCCCGGTTTGCGAAAAGCTCGTATGCACCCGCCCGGTCTCCGGATGAATCAGTTTCGGCAGGGAATCCACGTACGTCGATTTCAGCTTCGCGATTTCGCGATACTCGATGATCTTCGCGGGCAGCGGGTGGACGTCCGCCAGTTCTTGCAGCACATCGGCTGCCGTCGAACGCACTTTTCCTTTTCCTCGCCGCGACGGCGGCTGCAAATTCAACTTGTCGAACAGAATTTCTGCCAGTTGCGGCGGCGAATTGACATTGAACTCCACCCCCGCTGCATCCCAGATCTCCTTTTCCAGACGCCGAACTTCTTTTTCCATCGACTCCGACATCTTGGCCAGCGCCTTCGGATCAACCAGCACGCCGGAGCGTTCCATGTCCGCCAGCACCGCCGCCAGCGGCAAGTCGATCTTTTCGTATACCCCTTCGAGTTCTTGCTCCTTGATCTGCTCGCCCAGGACCGGCGCCAGTCTCTGCAGGTAGTCGGCGCGCTCGCCGGCGCCTCCGCCCAGCGGCACATTGAAATTCCGGAACGCGACATCCGCGAAATCGTGCTTGGCCGTGGTTGGCCGGAGGAGGTAGGCGTAGAGCAGCGTGGCGTGCGCAATGTTCTCGGCTCTGCCGGTCAGCAGCTGAAACAGCTTGGGATCGTGCACGATTTTCCGGCGCTTCCCGTCCCGCAACACCGTCTCCAGCGCCTTCAGCGCTTCACCCTTCTCGTCCGTCCACACGGCTCGCCCTTCGCCCGGTTTCGACGAAAGCTCGATCCCTGTCACCGTCGTCCCGAATCCTTCCGCCTCGCGCTCATCGGTCGCGAGGTTTAGCCACACGGCCACCTCAGCTTTCGCCGGAATTTTCCTCAGATACTCGGCAAGTTCTCCTGCGTTCGCCAATTGGGCGTAGTCCTTCTTTTCGTCGACGTCGGCCGTAACTGTCACCGCGGACGCTTTCACGGGCTGCGCCGCTTCGCCGTCGCCTGCGCCACTCGCCAGTAATTCCTTGAGCAGTGAATTGAATCCCAATTCCCGGTACAGTGTCGCCAGCGCCGGCTCGTCCGGTCGTTGCATCGCCAGCGCGTTCAGGTCCAGCTTTAACGGCACGTCGCGGGCGATCTGCGCCAGTTGCTTCGACATCATCACTTGCTCGCGCTGTTGCTGCAGCGCCTCCCGGTATCTCTTGTTGGACACTTCCGCGGCTCGGTCGAGCGCGGCTTCCACGCCGCCGAACGTCCGGATCAGTTCCGCGGCGCCTTTCTCACCGATTCCTTTCGCTCCGGGAATATTGTCGATGGTGTCGCCGAGCAGGGCCATGTAGTCGACTACTTTCTCCGCCGGCACTCCCAGCAATTCCTCCACTTTTGCCTCGTCCACCAAAACATCGCTTTTCGCGCCGCCCGACGCCGTCTTCAACGTCCGGACGTTCTTCCCCACCAGCTGCATCATGTCCTTGTCGTTGCTCACGATCAGCACTTCAAATCCCTGCTTCGCCGCCAGCACCGCGATCGTCCCGATCACGTCGTCCGCTTCGTAGCCTCGCTCTTCCAGGATCGGCAGCCGCATTGCTTCGCATAGCCGCCGCACATACGGAATCTGCACCTTCATTTCGTCCGGCATCGGCGATCGTTGCGCCTTGTATTTCTCAAAAAGTTTGTCGCGAAACGTCGCTCCCGGCGGGTCGAATACGATTCCGATGTATTTCGGCTGGTAATCCTTGATCAGCCTCTTGAGAATATTTCCAAAGAGAAAGGGCACATTGGTGGGGATGCCGTTCGGCCCGGTCAGCCGTTGTGGCATCGGCGCAAAAAATGCCCGGTAGATGTGCGCCATCGCATCCACCAGGAAGAGCTTCTTCGAACCTTCGTCTTTCACGGCCATCGCGCGAGTATAACAGGACTGCGCGTCCTGCCGGATTCGCCCCTCAGCTCACGATGCCGAGGGTCTTTCCCACTTCCGCGAGCGTGTCGGCGGCCTTCAGCAGGTTTTCGCGCTTGTGCGCCGCGCTGACGATCGCGCGCAGCCGCGCTTTCCCTTCCGCCACCGTCGGATAACCCACAGCCGGCGCGAACACTCCCGCATCAAACAGCTTGCGCGAAAATTCGAACGCCTTCGCCGCATCGCCCACATGAATCGGCACGATCGGCGTCTCGCTCGCTTTGAATTCGAACCCGCGCTTCTTCAATTCTCTCTTGAAGAACTTTGTATTCGCCCACAATTTCTTGACCAGCTTCTCGCCTTCCGCCGAGTCCAGCAGCGCGAAGGCCGCCTGGCACGCCGCCGCGGTCGCCGGCGGGTGCGACGTCGAAAACAGGAACGGCCGTGCCCGCAAGTACAGGAAATCAATCAGGTCGCGCGTTCCACACACGTAACCGCCCATCGAACCGATCGCTTTGCTCAGTGTGCCCACCTGGATGTGCACCCGCCCGTGGCAGTCGAAGTGGTCTACCGACCCGCGCCCGCCTCGCCCCAGCACGCCGCTTGCGTGCGCGTCGTCCACCATCATGATGCAGCCATACTTTTCCGCCAGTTCGCACAGCTTCGGCAAGGGCGCGATGTCACCGTCCATGGAAAAGACCCCATCCGTGATAATTAGCTTCTTCCCTGGAAAGCTCGTGTGCTCCTGCAGGATCCGTTCGCAATCCGCCGCGTCTTTGTGCTTGAACACCTTGATCGCCGCTTTCGACAGGCGCGCGCCATCGATGATCGATGCGTGATTCAACTCGTCCGAAACAATCAGGTCGTCTTTTCCCAGAATAGCGGACACCGTTCCGGCATTCGCCGTGAAACCCGACTGGAACACGACGCACGCTTCCACGCGCTTGAATTGCGCGATCTGTTCTTCCAGGTCCACATGTAGCTTCATTGTGCCCGCGATTGTCCGCACGGCTCCCGCGCCTACGCCCAATTTCCGCACCGCTTCGATCGACGCCTTCCGCAGCGCTTTGTGCGAAGTCAGCCCCAGATAATTGTTCGACGCCAGGTTGATCACTTCGCGCCCGTCGAACAGGCACACCGGCTTTTGCTCGCCTTCCAACACCCGGAGTTTCGGCGCCACGCCTTTTGTGCGCAGATCCTGCAGCGTTTCGGTCACATATTGCAGCGGATTCGTTTTTGTCGGTTGTGTTCCGGATTCGGTCATGGCTTTCTCTCCTGCCTCTGCGGCAGACTCAACTACTTCTTCATTTCATTCGGGTACATCAGAATCTTTCCCGCCAGTCCATCGCGCAGTTTCGCAAATGCCGCTTCGAAGTTCTCCAGGCCGATGCGTTCCCCGAACAGTGGTTCCAGGTTCACCCTGCCCGCCTTCAACAACGCCGTCATCTGCACCCACGTCTCATACATGCGTCGCCCGTATATTCCCTGCACCGTCGCACCCTTGAAGATCACGTCCTGCACCAGGTCCAGCGGTACATTCTCCGTCGGGATTCCCAGTAAAGATGCGCGGCCTCCCGCTCGTAGCGCTTTAAACCCTTGCTGGATTGCCGCCGGATTGCCGCTCATCTCGAGCAGGGCATCGACACCGGTTCCACCCGTCGACGCCAGGATCTGCTTAACCGGGTCATCCGTCAGCGGGTTCAGCACAAAGTCCGCGCCCATCTCTTTCGCCAACTTCCGCCGGTGCTCGTTCGTCTCCGTGGCAAACACGGTTGAGCTGCCACACGCCTTCGCCAGCGCAATGGACATCAGTCCGATCGGACCGCATCCCGTCACCAGCACCGTCTGGCCCGCGATCGGCCCGGCCAGCACCGTGTGCACCGCGTTCCCGAGCGGGTCGAGGATCGCTCCGTAATGTTCGGGAATCGCCGGATCGAGCTTCCAGATGTTTGTCGACGGAATCCTCACGAACTCAGCGAACGCGCCGTCAATATCGATTCCGATGATGCGCAGATTCTGGCAGATGTGCGCCTGCCCCAGGCGGCACTGATGGCAATGCCCGCAGTTCAAATGCATCTCGGCGCTGACGAAATCGCCTGCCTTTACCGCCGTCACTTCTTCGCCCGTGCGTTCCACCACCCCGCAGAATTCGTGTCCCAGCGTCACGGGCGGTTTGATTCGTCCCTGCGACCACCGGTCCCATCCATAAATATGCAGGTCCGTCCCGCAAATCGATGTCGCTTTCACCCGCACCAGCACGTCCGTCGGTCCAATGGCCGGCACCGGCACGCTTTCGAGTTGTAACCCTTTCCCCGCTTGTGACTTCCGCAACGCTTTCATCGTCGCAGGCATTTTCGGGCAGGCTCCTCAGTTCAGGCAGGTTCGAATTGCGCAGATATCAATGCTAGCACACCATCAGTTTCCCATCAGTGGAGCACGCCGCTGCCGCGAGATATCGCTCCGGTTCTCCGAACAATCCCTTTGGCATTTCGATTCCTCGGTGTTTGAATCCTGGAATGGCCTTTCGCTATTCACTCGCCCAGGTGCGCGAAACGCAGGACGTTCTCGCGGCTCATTTGCCGCAAACGAGCCTGCGCCTCGCAACTCGGCTCTTTCCCGCCGACGCCCAGATCTACCTGAAATTAGAGATGGAGCTGCCGACTGCCTCCTTTAAGCCTCGCGGAGCGCTTGCTGCCTTGCTGCATGCTCGGACCAAAGCGTCATTCACCGAGGTGACCGCTGCCAGCACCGGAAATCACGGCGCGGCCGTGGCCTGGTCCGCCCGCAAGCTTGGTGTGCGAGCCACCATTTTTCTTCCGCGTGATCCCAATCCCATCAAACGCAACAAAATCGCCGCGCTCGGAGCCCGCATCGTCGAAGCTGGTGGCCCAGACCTGGCCGACGCGTTCCTTCTCGCGCGTGAATATTCGTCCAAACCCGGCGTTTACTTCCTCAATGACGCTACCGACTCGGTTCTGCCTCTGGGGCCGGCCACCATCGGTCTGGAAATTCTCGAACAGCTTCCTGGTGTCCGCTCCATCTATGTGCCGATGGGCGATACGGCGCTGATTCGAGGCGTCGCTTCGGCAGTGAAGCAGCTGGATTCTCAGATTCGCATCGTCGGCGTTCAGGCGGAGCTCGCGCCTTCCTACTATCTGTCCTGGAAGCAGGGGCGGCCGGTCGCTACGGAAACTTGCGACACCTGCGCCGATGGATTGGCCACACGCACTCCCGAAGCCGAAAATGTCCGCGCCATCCGCGAACTCGTCGACGACGTCGTCCTCGTTACCGAGGACGAACTGCTCCAGGCGATCCGCTCCCTTTTCTTCTCGGAAGGAGTTCTGGCCGAACCCGCCGGCGCAGCATCTACCGCCGCCTGCCTCAAAAATCCCTTAGCGCGCGCGCCTGTTGCCCTTCTGGTGACCGGAGCCAATATCACCGGCGACCTCCGCTCTCGCGCCGGATTGCCGGCGCCTTCCCCCGCAAGTCCCGAAACCTCGGTCTGAAGCATCCTACCGGTGGTGAAAGTTTCGGTTCGCTCCGGCGTATCATTATTTGAACCTATGGCCGAGCCACAACCCGCTGTCCTGCTGGAGCATGTATCGCGGCACTATTCGATGGGAGAAGCGCGTGTTCGCGCCGTCGACGATGTCTCTCTCAGCATCATCCGCTCTGAATTTCTGGCTCTTCTCGGCTCCTCGGGCTCCGGAAAATCCACTCTCCTGAATCTCATGGGCGGCTTAGACCGGCCCACATCTGGCTCTATCGTCGTCAATGGCGCCAACCTCGCCGCGATCTCCCCCCTCGAACTGGCGCGTTACCGCCGCCGTACCGTCGGCATGATCTTTCAATCTTTCAATCTGCTGCCCAGGATGACCCTTGAAGAAAACGTCGAGTTGCCGCTGCGCCTCGCCGAAGTCGATCGTTCCGAGCGTCCGGCTCGCGTCCGCGAGGCTTTGGAGCGCGTCCGGCTCACCCACCGCTTGGGGCACCGGCCCGCCGAACTTTCCGGTGGCGAACAGCAGCGCGTTGCCATCGCTCGTGCCCTCGTCAACCGCCCCGAGATCCTGCTCGCCGACGAACCCACGGGCAATCTTGACTCTTCCACCGGCGAAACGATCCTCACCTTGCTCCGCGAACTCCAATCGCAACTGGGCATGACCATCGTGATGGTCACGCACGAGCGAGTTCTCGCGGAACGCTTCGCGGACCGCCTGGCCACCATGGGCGACGGCAAGCTGCTCAATCTCATTTCGGCGGGAAAGGTGGCCGCGTCATGAAGGCTCGCGATCTCACCGATCTGGCCCTGCGCAATCTTCGTGAAGCCGTCCTCCGCAACGCTCTCACCACTCTTGGCGTCGCCGTCGGTATCGCCTCGCTCGTTGCCATGCTTTCTCTTGGCGTAGGCTTGCAGCAACTTGCCTCCAAGCGCCTTTCGCAAAGCGGCCTTTTTGACACCATCTTCGTCACGCCCAAAAACAACTTCCGCGGCATGGGACGGCCGCAAGCGCAAACTCCCGATGTCGCCAGGCCGCCTCGCCCCCTCGACGAGGAGGCGCGCAAGGAGCTCGAAAAGCTTCCCAACGTCATCGAAGTCTATCCCCAGATTCGCTTCTTTACCGAGGTGCGCTTCAACAACAAACCCTTCGGCACCGTGGTCGCCGGCATGCCCGAATCTTCCCGCAATTCCGGGGCGTTTGATGGCATGCAGGGCAACTTCTTTTCTTCGGCCGCCGCGGATGAGGCCATCCTCCAGATCGAGTTCGCTAAGGATCTCTCCGATAAGCCGCCTTCCCTCGTTGGCCAGGAACTCACCCTGCGCTATGCCGAACGCCAGGCAATTCCGCCTTCTGGCGCGGATTCACCCGGCGGCGAGGTGTCGGGCGGATTTTCTGTCGTTCCCAGGGAACTCAAGCTGAAGATTATTGGCATCGTGGAGACCGAACCGGCGGCGGGATATGGCGGCTACGGCAATGCCCGGCTGCTCATCCCCCTCCAGACCGCCACCACTCTTCGCGCCGCCCAGGTCAACGATCTTCGCGATATCGTCCGCGGCGATTCTGGAGACAAACCCGCGTTTTCTTCCCTTTCCGTTCGCGCCAAATCTCCCTCGCAGGTCGAAGCTCTCGAAGCTTCCATCAAGAATATGGGCTTCAACGCCTTTTCTCTCCTCGATGCTTCCAAATCTCTCCAGACTTTCTTCAAGGTTTTCGATTCCCTGCTGGGCATTTTTGGAAGCCTTGCCCTTGCCGTCGCTACTCTCGGCATTATCAACACTCTCGTCATGGCCATTCTCGAACGACGCCGCGAGATCGGCGTCCTCAAAGCGCTCGGCGCTGCCGATTCTGATGTGCAGCAGCTGTTTTTCGTCGAAGCCGGTGTGATGGGCTTTCTCGGCGGCATTTTCGGCGTCGCCTTCGGTTGGCTGCTTGGGCGTGCCATCACTTTCGGCACCAATTTCTATTTGAAGCGCCAGAATCTCAATCCCATCGAACTCTCCTACGTCCCCTGGTGGCTCGTCAGTCTCGCTCTCGTCTTTGCCGTTCTTGTCAGTCTTGCCGCCGGCCTCTATCCTGCTTCTCGTGCAGCCAAGCTCAATCCCGTCGACGCCCTGCGTTATGAATAGGCTCCTCCGGGCCCTTTTGTTTCTCCTGTTATCCGCACTCGCCCTCCCCGCGCATGGCGCCACGGGCCGCGTGGAGTGCAACGTCGTTCCCAGCAGGATTCTTGCCAGGTCTGTCCGCTACTGTGTGGTGTTGCCGGCGGCCTTCGATCAAAACCCTGATCGCCGCTTCCCGGTTCTCTATTTCCTCCACGGTCTCGGCGATAACGAACAGTCCTTCATCCACTCCGGTGCCTGGAACCTTGTCGAAGACATGCAGGAAAAGGCGCAGTTGGCCGACTTTCTGATCGCTACCCCCGATGGCGGTGCGGGCTTTTACATCAACTCGAAAGACGGCGCGTCGCGCTACGAGGATTTTCTCCTTCAGGACTTCTTCCCTTTCATCGAAAAACGCTATCGAGTCGCTCCGGGCAGGGGCCACCGCGCGATCGCTGGCATTTCGATGGGTGGTTACGGCGCGTTACACCTGGCCTTTTCGCATCCCGCCCTATTCGCTGCGGTCGCCGCTCACAGTCCAGCGCTCATCGAAAAATTGCCCGAGTTTCTCGGTCCAACCCCCAATTCCCCCCGCTCCCGCGTCCTCGGCCAGGTCTTTGGCGCTCCGCCCGATCCCGCCTTCTGGAACAGCAATAGCCCGATCGCTTTGGCGCGTACCGCGAATCTCGCCGGGCTCAAGATCTATTTCGATTGCGGCGACCACGACGATTACGGATTCGAAGCGGGAACGGCCGCTCTCGATAAAGCCCTTTCGGCTCGCCGCATCTCCCACGAGTATCACCTCTATCCCGGCCGGCACGATCCCGCCTATTTCGCCGAGCATCTTCCGGCTTCCCTCCTCTTTGCTTCTCGATCCTTCTCGAAGTAGCCTCTCGCGCCTCGGCAGCCCCCACCCAGCGTCCGGCTCACGGCAATCGAGCGGCCCGGGCGATGCGATCGGCGCCACCTCAGCCGCCGGTCTCTGCTAATATCTCGCTCACACCAACGGGGAGGCGGCATGGCCTTTGTTCAGCGGCTCGGAGAAGTGCGCCACGGCTTCGAGCGATCCTTCTGGGTCGCCAACATCAGCGAAATCTTCGAACGCCTCGCCTACTACGGTTCCTTCGCCTCCCTCGCCAACTATCTCCATGAAACGTTGAATTTCCCCACCGAACAGACCGGCACGCTCACTGGAATCTTTGGCGGTATGGTCTGGTTTCTCGCCATCTTCGGCGGCGCTGTCGCGGATCGCCTTGGTTTTCGCCGCGCCCTTTCCCTCGCCTATTTGATCCTCGCCGGCTCGTACTTTCTTCTCGGCTCGATTGGCGCGCCATGGCTCGCCCCTGTCCGCAACCTGTTCCCGCTCAGCGTCTTCGTCGGATTCATTCTCATTCTGCCCGCGCTCGGCGTTTCCCTCGTCAAGCCTTCTGTTGTCGGTACCACCGCCAGCGCCTCCAGAGAAAACGTTCGCTCGCTCGGCTATTCCATCTACTACACCATGGTCAACATCGGCGGGCTCCTCGGCCCTTACACCGGCTCGTGGGCCAAACACCATTTGGGCGCCGGCAAGATCTTTCTCATCGCCTCTGTTGCCGTCGCGGCGATGTTCTTCTTCGTGCTTCTCCTCTTCCGCGAGCCAAAACGCGTCGAACCGAAGCCTGCTGTCAGCTTCTCTCAAACCGCGCGAAATTTCCTCACCGTCGCTTCCAATCCCAAATTCATGCTGTTCCTTCTCATCTTCACCGGCTACTGGATCGTCTTCTGGCAGCAGTGGATCGTCATGCCCGTCTTTCTTCACCAATACGTCAACAAGGACATCGACGTCGAACGCATCTTGATGACCGACAGCATCATCGTCATCACCTGCACCATCCTCCTGAACTTCCTCACCAAAAAAATGGCTGCCTTCACCGCCATCATTGTCGGCACGTTGATCACCGGGCTGTCCTGGCTCATTCTCGCTCTTCATCCCACCATGTGGGGCGCGGTCGCCGCCATCGCCGTCCTGGCCATCGGCGAAATCATTCATCAGCCCCGCTATTACGAATACGTTTCGCGCCTCGCACCCGAAGGTCAGCAGGGCACCTACCTGGGCTTCGCCTTCTTGCCTTTGGGCATCGGTTCCTTGATTGGTGGATGGTTCGGCGGCAAGACGCTCCACTACTTCGGTGAAGTGGCCGGCAAACCGCAAGACGCCTGGTATGTGATTACCGGCGTTGGCTTGCTCACTACGATCTTGTTGTTAATTTACGACCGGATTGTGAAGCCCTCGGCGCAACCGCACGCTGCCAACTAGCCCGCCTGCCCCTAGTTCACCATGCGTCGCAGCGATTCCAGCGCCTGCCGCGCCAATGAGTACCGCGGCTCCACGTTCAATGCTTCCTGAAAGCACCGTATCGCTTGCCCGTACATCTCTTTTCCCAGGTATGCCCGGCCCAGGTTGTAGTGCGGAAAGTGCCGCGGCTCGTACCGCCTTGCTTCCACAGCCTGCTGTAGCCAGGGGATCGCTTCGTCAAACTGTCCCAGTTCAATCAGGTATGCCCCGATATCGTTATACGGATTCCCGAAATCCGGATCCAACTCGATCGCCCGCTTGCATTCCGAGATCGCGTCCAGCAACTTCCCCTGAAAATGATACGTCCACCCCAAAAATGTGTGCGCTTCCGCTGTGGGGTGCAGGTCCAGTGAAGACTGGTATAGTTCCACCGCGCGCTCGTAGTCGCCTTCCATTTGCGCTTGATAGGCGTCTTGCAACACTTCCCACGCGCGAGTCAGGGTCTCCTGATTCATGACCACATTGTGAATGGCAAATCCGCGCGCGGTCAAAGGTACGAAGGTTCTATTTGTGCAAAAGCCGCAACCTGTCCTCTTTGACGGGGATGCAGTGGAAATTGGGACAGAGAACAGCGACAATATTTATGTCAATTCAGCCACGGGTCAGAGATTGGGGGATAAAGGTGAATCGTTTTCTTGGACTTTTTGGGGCCTTGGCGCTCGGTGGCGCCTTGATCATCTCCGGTGCCGTTCTCGCTCAGGATTCCGGCAAGAAATCCGGCGGTAAAGACACCGCCGCGATTGGGCGCGGCAAGTCGCTCTTTCAGCAGAAATGCGCGGTGTGCCATTATGACAACAGTGAGCAAAAAAAGATCGGACCTGGCCTGAAGGGCATCTCCAAGCGCGGCACCTTCACCGTCAACGGCAACAAGATCACTGACGACAGCCTCAAAACCTGGATTGAAAACGGTGACCCGCTCATGCCCCCCTTCAAAGAAGTGCTCGAGCCCAATCAGGTCAAAGACGTCATCGCCTACGTGAAGTCTCTCTAGTCGGCCGATCTGGGCCGCCCCAATCATCTCGGCCACCAAGCGCTAAAAAGAAAATCCCCCGGCCACCTGACACTCAGGCCAACCGGGGGATTTCTGTTTCTCTCTCAAAGAGAAAAATCTACTTCAGAACCGCATCCTTCAGGACCTTGGCCGGACGCAGACGAACCACCGTCTTGGCCTTGATCTTGATCTGTTCGCCGGTCTGTGGGTTGCGGCCAAGACGCGCCTTGCGGTGCGCCTTCACAACGCGGCCGATTCCCGGAATGACGAACTTGCCCGCGCTGCCCTTGGCTTCTTTCACCGCCAGTTTGTGCAGCTCTTCAAAGAAAGTCGCAACCGTCTTCTTCGACGTGCCCGCCTTCTCGGCGAGATGTGCAACGATTTTGGTCTTGCTCAGTGGCTTGGCTGCCATTTAGTCTGCTTATCCTCCTGATTTGTCTGTCCACCCCGAATTGCTCGAGGCCGGCTCGAGTGAAAATACCCCTTATTTTCTGCGAAAAACTCGGGCCGTTCTGCACTATAACGAAGGAGTTACCGCAATGCAAGGCCGAAACCGTGAAAAATCAAGGAAAAATCGCGCTTTTTTCGCTCCATGTGCAAAACTCCAGCGTTTATGCGGTGTTTTCCGCCCCGCGTCCGGCTTGCGCTGCAAATCGGCCGTGTTATCCTTCCTACCCCACACACGATCGAGAGGATGGCGAGATGAGTGCAAACTGGAATGGCAAGGATTTCGAAGCGAAGTTCGCCTCTGTGATGCCGGCCAGTAAACGCGCCGTCGCCGTCACATTCCTCCACGCTCCTCCCTCCTCCGCCACCAAATTCGACGGCTCCGAGCCTTCCGGCTGCTCCTTCTGGCGCCTCGCCTCCGCTGGCCGCACCTTCTACACCCTCCCCGAGAACCATTTCAACTGTGCCGTGGGTGCGTACACCCACAACATCGCGCTCTCGCCCGATCGCGAGAAGGAAACCGAGCAGACCTTGAAGATGATGTTCGACCTCGGCTACGTGAAGCCGGAAGAAGTGCCGCAGATCCCGCGTCTGCCCAAGCCGCCGAAGGCCATCCTCTATTCGCCGCTCGGCGAAGCCGCCGCCGTCCCGGACGTGGTCCTCTTCGCCGTCAAACCGGCGGGAGCCATGCTGCTCAGTGAAGCGGCCAATCGCGCTGGAGTCGGCGCCGGCACTCCCGCCCTCGGACGCCCGACCTGCATGGCGCTGCCCGCCGCGCTCCAGTTCGGAGCCATCACCAGCCTCGGCTGCATCGGCAACCGCGTCTACACCGGCCTGGCTGACGACGAGCTCTACATCGTCATCCGCGGCGCCGATCTGCCCAAGGTCGCCGACGCACTCGCCACCATCACCTCCGCCAACGCCGCTCTTCGCGCCTATGCTTCCGACCGTCGCTCCCAGCTCTCTTCGCTGTAGCGGCGCGGCTTCCGACCGCCAGTCTTATTTTCGCGCCTTTTCAAAACAGGGCGCCCTCGCCCCGGCCCAGCAACTTTGTTGCGATCATTTGTTCACCGCGTAGCGCAACCGCACCACTCCATCGGCAAACTTCTTCGCCACCAGCAGCCGCAGCTCGATGTCTCGATGACGCGGCGCAATCAGCGGTATGCCCTCCCCGATCAGCGTTGGTATCACATGGATGTCGAACTCATCGATCTCGCCCGCATCCAGAAATGACGCGATCAACTCTCCCCCGCCCATCATCCAGATATCCTTCCCTCTCTTGGCCCGCAACCGCCGCGCAAACCGCTTCACCGGCTCCGTCACGAACTGCGCACCCGCCGCCACTTTCTTCGGAGGCCTCCGCGAGAACACGTAGTTCGCCACCTTCGGATCGAACATCCCCTCTTTCATGCGCTTCGCCTTGAAATAGTCCAGCAGCCAGTCGTACGTCTTCCGCCCCCACAAGATCGTGTCGATCGTCGGATAGAACGCCTTCATCCCGTAATCAACCTTGCTGGGCCTCCGGTTCAGCCATTCCACATCGCCATCCGGTCGCGCAATGTAGCCGTCCGCGCTCGTCGCGATATACACGATGATCTTCCTGTTCTTCTTCATGGTTTTCATTTTGCACTCCGCCGCCGTCTCCACCTTCTTTCCGTCAATCGAGCGCCACTTGCACCTCGATCTCAATCTTGTCCCCGGCGCCATACAGCCGCCTCACCTCCACCCACGTGGCCGCCGGTAGCCATCCCCCATACACCTGCTTCCGCGTCTCCTGGCTATGGATCAGCGCGTCCATATCGGTCGTGTAGATGCGCTCCATCACCACGTGCGACATATTCGTTTTATATTGGCCCAGCGTCTTCTCGATCGCTTTGTAGGCGTTCCTCATTTGCCCGTCCAGTTCTTCCGGCTTGCCGTCGCTCTCCACTCCGACCGTTCCCGAAACATAAAGCATCCGGCCGCTCCGCACCCCTTGCGAGTATCCAATGTCCTGCTCCCAGGGACCGGCATGATAACGTTCAAACCCGGCCTTCGACTGCGTTGCCCCGTTCGCCGCCGCTTCCTTCGGTTTTTGCGCGATGGCCAGGCCCTTCACCGTCGCCAACGTTGCGAACACGAACCACAATGTCAGTACCGCCGTCACCAGTATTTTCATTTTCCCTAATCCTTCCATTCGAGTTGCGCCCCACTAAATGACTCCTTCTTTCGACAAACACCATGCGGCATCCGCCTCCGGCATTCAATGGCCACTCGCCCCTGCCCCGCAACGTGCGTTCCTTTCCCAATCTCCCTGTACTACAATCCTCAAACCTTGTTGACTCTCTTCCAAACCGCTGGTGGTCTCGACGGCATGCGCAAACTGGCTGCCGCCTGGCACAAACGCGTCCTCGAAGACGAGGTCGTCGCCCATGCCTTCAGCCACGGCTTCCACCCTGACCACACCGAGCGCCTCGCCGCCTATTGGGCCGAAGCCCTCGGCGGACCCCCCGCTTACTCCACCCGCTACGGCGATGAAACTTCCGTCGTCCGCATTCACAGCGGCAACGGCCTCCACGAAGACATGGACCAGCGCGCCATCGCCTGTTTCGATCAGGCCCTCGTTGATGTCGGCTTCGCCCACGACGACCGCCTCCGCCGCGCCCTCCACGATTACTTCGCCTGGGCCACCACAACCACCATGGCCCGTTACCACCACTCGAAATTCGATGTCCCCGAGAATTTGCACATCCCCAAGTGGTCCTGGGACGGCCTCGTTCCCTAGCCCCGGCTCTTTCGACCCACCCCTTGTGGTTCTTTTGGAGTGCGGCGATTCATCGCAGCTTTCTGCCGCCCGTGAACTCCCCTCTGTCGTGAATAAGGCGCCGCGCGTCATGACCTTGCCTTCTATTTCCTACTGCTCGCTCCGCCTCTCGATTACTTCCACCAGCTTCTGACGTGCGACGGCTCCACTTTCGGCCGCTTTCCCTTGATCACACCCAGGCCAACACCTAAGCCGGCAAACCCGCGTTCGTACTGCGCGTAACTTCACCGGATCGTTGTTAACGTTATTTCTACTTGACTTATTATGGCCCTATTATGGCATAGTGCCGGCAAAACACCGCGGAGGACCTCGACAATGCGAATCGGCCCTGGCCCTACCATCGTCTTAACACTGATGTCGGTCGGCTGCCAAATGGCGCTCTTCGCCAGCCCCACGTGTAGCCAAACACAGGGAACGAGTTCGGTACTACCTAAAGGCTGCGAAGCGAGCGGGACACCGGGGGAAAATACCGGCCTCACGGGCCTATGTGCCGAATGGACGAACTATCGTGGCCGCCTGCTTAAATTGACCTCGCAGATTACAGATTTCGAGAAAGGGCTAGATCAGATTGGGCCTCAAAGCAAAGAAACTCAGTCGATAGTGGACACGCAAAAGAACGAATTCCAATACCACAAGAACACACTGGAATCGATCCTAAGTGACATCGAGCAAATGATACAGCTGACCAGGCTCTTGCCCCTTCTGCAGGGAACTGCCCACGCTCAAGCAAGCACCGACTTGGCCAATCATCGCAATTCTATAACCACCAAGAGCTCACAGCTTCTCGGCACAACTGGCGCTGCTTCAAAAGGTTCTAAAGAGCAGCCGCCTTCATCCGCTGTCAAAGAGCCGGCCCCATCCTCCGAACTACAGCCACAAAGCGAGTTCAATCCGCAACGGGTCGCCTCACCGACGAACTACTCTCCCACGCTTGAGCCGACACTCCTGACACTCCGCGTCCCATTTGCGGAACCAGCATCACTGCAACAGAAAAGTACGAACCAGGATCTCAAGACAGGGCCGTCTGCTAAGGGAACATCAGAGGCGCCCGCAGCCACTGATTCGCCAAAAGTCTCCCCCGTTGGTGCCGGAAACGCGGGCAGCAAATCTGATGACCCAGCGGGTCCGAAGGCAAGTACACCTGTGAGATTGGGGGGCCGTGTGGTCGATAGCCAAAGTGGCGTCGGGCTGAGCAATGCCACGGTGGTCGCGCTTTGCAGCACCGACCCGTCCAACAAACGAATAGCCACGACGGATGAAGCGGGCTTTTACTATTTTTCTGAATTGCCAACCGGCAATAATTGTCTGGTACGGGCGGCCCGGAGTCTGACATCTGACCACATCGCAGACATACAAACCAGATTCGAAATTTATCGCTCGTTTGCGCTGCCGATTTCGAAAACTATTGTAAAGCAGAATGACTTGACCCTTAGAGGAGTCACAACGAAAAACGAGCGCGGCGACAAGGAGTACACAACGATAGCTCTCGAACCGTGCATCGAGAACTCCAAATCCACCGATAAGAGATGCTCGCTCAAGTCGGGACGATGGGGACTGTTTGACGGCTACACGAAGGCAGGACAATCTGCCGAGAGGATGGCAGCGGCGCAACTGAGCCCACAAGACTGGGACTACGAGGAAACCTCCCTGAATGGCATCAGTGCGAACACTGAAGGGTCGCCGGTGACGCTTCCGGACATAAGTTTGCGTCGTCGCTCATCCACCGTTGGAGAATCAGCGCGAATCCTTACCGGATTCGAACAGACCGGTGCCAGCGGCGCTAACAGCGCACAGAAATTCTTTTTCGATTTGCTCGTGAGCATTCCGGCGCCATTTCAGCACATAAGTAGTTGGCATGACCCCAATTTTGGTCCGCCTGCAAGAATTTGGGGCGATGTTCGAATCACAACCGCTCCACAACAAATCACAAGTTCGCTCGGAGATTTCGCCATTGCCTTTCCCCAACAGATAGCTAATGTGCCCGTCAATCAGATCGCCCAAGCCGCAGAATTTCAGATTGGGCTGGAATACCGCGCAATTCAATGGGGAGGCATCAGTCGCAGCAGGTTCTTCAGCTTTGACCGCTCCACCAATCAACGATTCGGGCTCTATTCCGTTGCGAGCTTCGGCAGAATAACCCCATTAAATCCGCTCAATAGTATCCAAGTTTTTCTAAATCCCGCGCCGGGGACAGAGCCGAACTTCGACAAGGAGATCGCTGCGCTTGGCCTGACGGAGACGGTCGCTGGCAAGAAGTATGTCGCCTTCGTTGCGGCGGATCCGCTCAAGTTTTACAAGGAGTACTACGCTGGGTTTCGTTTCAAGACGTACTACTACGACAGCGACACAGATGAACCTTTGAGAAGGTTCCCGGCTACATTCGACGTGGTGTTTGGGCAGAACGCAAACGTGACAGGTGGTAGCCTTCGGGGCGTGGTAGCCAGATTAGACGGCTTCTATCCCCTTCCGTTTGATGGCGTACGTTATCTGTACCTGTTCGGATCCGCCGACTTGCTCGTCGGGGGTAGACTGTCTCAAGGCACAATCGTGCTTCAGCCAGTCACAGACTACCCCGCACTACCGAATGCCGACACTTTTCAGATACAGAGCCCCCCCCTCTCCCGTGACCAGTACCGATTGGCCGTTGGAGTAGATATCATTCAACTAATCGATTACATAAAAAACCACAATCAAAATAAACCGAGCGAGCCGGCAAATTAATGGTCGGAAGTCCCGCAATCGGCTGACCACTGGTAACCACTTATCCTGTCTTCCGGCCCGGCCCTATTGCACCATCATCAGCCGCTGCGCTTCTTTTTCCAGGTCTCGATACTCCGTCTTTTCGACCGTTACTCCGACGCCGAAGATCGTTCCGCCCTTGAATTTTCCTGGCGCCTTGTATTCCTGGCTCACGGCATCGCCGCTGTCGTAGCCCACGCACAGTCCATCGCCACTCAGGGTGAACTTGCCCGGCTGCGTTTTCATCGGCCCCTGCGCAACCACCTGGTCATCGATATAAAGCTTGAGCGAGCCGAGCGATTCGCCCTGCGACCCTGCCTTCTCGCGCGTGAATTCCACGCCGAAGGTGTGCTTGCCGGGCGTCACATTTGTCTTTGAGATGAATTGTTGCTCCGGTCTGATCCCAAGGTAGTTATAGACGTAGTACAGCTTCTGGTCCTTCAGGAAAAGGGTGTGCCCCCCGAACCGCGATCCATGCGCGAATATCACGCCGGATGCGTCCGCGTCTTTGACTTCGACGTTCGCTAGGATCTTGTAGGAACGCCCTCGGACATTGACCGCCACTCCTTCAGGGACTGGCGCCGTGTCCGGGTAGTAGATGTATCGTTCACGGGGCGGCTCGTCGGAGGGCCGTTCGACTCCCAGCAGATCAAGCGCGGTCCGGTCATCCAGCGGAAACACCATATTCTTGTTGGCTTCTTCGTACCACGCTTTGATCAGGCTGTTCAGCTTGTCAGGGTATTCGCCTGCCAGGTCCTTGGACTCGGATCGATCCGCGTCGACGTGGTACAGCTCCCAGCGGTCCTGGTCGAAGTGCCCCTTTCCGGTAAACGGCGCGTGAAGGGACGCCACCTTCCAGCCGTCTTCCCACAGGCCCCGTGTGCTGAACATTTCGTAATACTGGCGGTGCTTCTGCGTGGACGCGTCTGGACTTGCGTCGAACGTGTACCGCATCGAGATCCCGCTCAGCGGATATTGATCGATCCCGTGGTAAACGCTCGGCATCTGAAGACCCGCGATCTCCAGGATCGTCGGAACGATGTCCACCGAATGGTGGTACTGGCTGCGAACTTCGCCGCGGGCCTTGATCCCTTTCGGCCATGAAATCACCAACGGCACGCAGGTTCCGCCCGAGAACTGTGCATAGCGCTTGAACATCTGGAAAGGAGTCGAAAACGCAACCGCCCACCCCGTGGGATAGTGCTCGTACGTGTCGGGTCCCCCGAGCTTGTCGATGTACTTTATGTTTTCCGCGATCGTATCGGGAACGCCGTTGAAGAACTTGTTTTCATTCACCGTGCCATTCGGGCTTCCTTCCCCGGATGCGCCATTGTCTGCCGCGTAAAAAATCACGGTGTTCTCAAGTTGCCCGCTCTGCTGCAAGTAGTCGATCAGACGTCCGATCTCAACGTCCGTGTACTCCGAATACGCGGCGTAAACTTCCGCGAGACGCGAAAACAGCTTCTTCTCGTCTGGCGTCAACGTATTCCACGGGCGAACATCATCGGCAGGATTCGCGACATTTTTCGGCAACGGGTTGATTGGCGTTAACTGCGTGTCCTTCGGCAGGATTCCTTTGGCGACCATCCGCTGCAGCACCCAGCTCCGGTAAGCTTCGTATCCGTCGTCGAACTTTCCCTTGTATTTGTCGATGTACTCTTGCGGCGCGTGATGCGGCGCGTGATTTGCCCCTGGGCAGAACCACATGAACCAGGGCCGCGACGGATTCGATGATTTTTGGTCCCGCAGCATCTCGATCGCGTGATCAACAAGGTCTTTGGAAAGGTGGTATCCCTGCTCGGGACTGTACGGCTGGTCCACAAACCGGTTGTCTTCCGTCAGATCCGGATACCACTGGTTGGTTTCCCCGCCTAGGAATCCGTAATAGCGGTCGAAACCTTTCTGGAGTGGCCATTGCTTCCGCGTCGCGCCAGACGCTACGTCCTGCTCCGCAACATTGTGATCCTTCCCCAGCCAGAATGTGCTCCAACCCGCGTCCTGCAGTATCTGTCCAATCGTGGCCGTCTGATCGGGGATGCGGCCCGTGTTGCCCGGAAAACCCGTCGCGCCTTCTGTGATCGATGCCATTCCGTTCAGTTGGTGGTTGCGCCCCGTCAGGATTGTGGAGCGCGTCGGCGAACACAGCGCCACAGTATGCCACTGCGTGTACGTTAAGCCGCTCGCCGCAAGTCGATCGAGCGTGGGCATGTTGATTCGCCCGCCGTACGTTGACCATGCCGCAAGCCCCGTATCGTCGTACAGGATGAACAGGAAGTTTGGGGCTCCATCCGGCGCCTTCTTCGGCACAAACGGCTTCCAGTCCGCTTTCGAATCGCGCACATCCAGCTTGATCACCCCGTTGAACCCCGGCGGTACCACCGGCTTTACCAGATCCGGCTGGTTCGTGGGAACCCCGGCTTGCGGTGATTTCTGTGGGTCCGAAGATGGTTTCGCTTCCTGGGCGTTCACCGACGCACTGCAAACCAGGGCCGTCATCATCAAGAGGTAGCAAAGGCGCCTCATGCGATCCTCCTTAGCGTTTGGTTATTTGGCGCAACCGGGCGGTCTGATCCTTGCGCTTCTCTTTCCGGATCCCGCAGCGGGAACGTTTGGCTTTGGGAATCAGGGTCCAGCTGACTGGAGGTGCGTATGCTACTCAGTGTCAAATCGGCCCGTCAAGTCCAGTTTCCCACTGCCAGTGCCCCTCCCCCCAAGTTGGGATTGTGGGTCTTTCATCCGGCCCGCTCTCCCAATGGGCCGTTTCCCTTGACCCGATAATTATTATATGATAATATTATGACAGGATTATCTGGCGCGCTGGACGTTTCATCGGCCCACCGCTCTTTGATAACTGCATCAATTCCCTGTGCGGCAGCAACCGCCTCGCCTGAAAATTCTCGATTTCCCCCAGGCTAACCCCTTTCCTTTCACCATTTCCAATTTTCATGAGGGGGGAGGGGGAGTAACCACACTGTAAATACTCTCCCGCCTGATTGGCGCCCGGTTCGCCATCCGAATCTGGACTGCTCCGCTCGTCAATACGCGTGGATCAGTTCCACACTCACTCCGCCAATCCTGTCCGTGTCCATGTAATGGTACTGCCCGGAATGCGGCTTCCCCACGTCTCCCCAAGCCCCAGCCTGCCACACCGGAAAGCCAGCTCGTTCGTATGCCGCCGTCGCTTTCGGAAGATCATCGACCACCATGCCGATGTGCTGCGCGCCTTCGCCATGGATCTTCAGAAAATCCTCATAGATATTCGCCGGCGTCTCAGGCGGCTGGATCCACTCGTAGCTGATCGCGCCCATCCCTTGGAAGCCCACTTCAAATGCCAGCGAAAGCGGCTGCCCGCGATAGCGGGAATCGTCGCGCGGCGTGGCATGGTCCAGCCCAAATACAGGGAAGCCCAGCTTCTGCCAGTAGGCGGCAACCGCCCCCGCATCGCGCACCACAAAGCCGATGTGCGAGACCGATTTCCCCGGGAGCGGCTGCGGCGCTCCGCCCGGCCAGTACACCAAGCCCAGCACATACTTCCCCCCTGGCTCCGTGTCGAAATAGGTGTAGCTCACCGGCGTGCCGTCGATTTCAAACGTGACCTGCTGCAGCACCCCGACCCCGAGGCTGGCCATGCGCTGAATCTCCTTCTCCATCGCCTCCTTGCTCGGTACCTCGTGGACAATCGAGAAAACGCCGTCCTTGTGCGTCGCCAGATAATCCGTGTACCCGTTCACCTGGCCTTTGGCGGGCTGCACGAAATGGATCGTCAGGTTGCCCAGCCGTCCAGTAGCCT
>Ga0335082_10000346_pt1 | contig 47059 bp, 34 predicted proteins | sample Lox_Sample_41_FD_206718 | JGI IMG/M metagenome (GOLD analysis project Ga0335082, IMG submission 206718) | Soil microbial communities from Loxahatchee National Wildlife Refuge, Florida, United States - Lox_Sample_4.1 | ecosystem: Environmental > Terrestrial > Soil > Wetlands | place: USA...
CGGCCGCACGATCACTTGGGGTACGTCGAATTCCGCGGCGGCCGTCGTGAACGGCGCCGGCATGGTGTCGGCGGTCGGGGCGGGCTCAGCAGTCATCACCGCGACGAGCGAGACCAAGAACGGGAGCGCGACGGTCGCGGTTACGACGGTCCCGGTCGCCTCGGTCACGATCACCCCATCACCGGCGAGCGTCGCCGTCGGTCGGACGGCACAGCTTACCGCCACGCCGCGGGATGCGAATGGCAGTCCGCTGACCGGCCGCACCGTGACCTGGTCGAGTAACAACACGAGTATCGCCACCGTCAGCGCCAGCGGGCTCGTCACCGGAACCCTCGTCGGGACGGCGACCATCACGGCCACGAGTGAAGGGCAGAGTGGCACCACCACAGTGACGGTCACGAATGCACCGGTCGCCTCCGTGACGGTCAGCCCGTCGCCGGCGACTGTGACCGTAGGGAATACGGTCCAGCTCACCGCGACGACTAAGGACGCGAACGGCAACGTTCTGACCGGGAGAGCAATTACCTGGACGAGCAGCAACACGAACGTCGCGACGGTGAGTGGCACGGGGCTGGTAAGCGGAAACGCGGCGGGCTCGGCAACGATCACGGGCACGAGCGAAGGGCAGACCGGTACGAGTGCGCTCACAGTGGCGCTCGTGCCCGTCGCTTCGGTTGCGGTGACTCCCGCGTCTGCCGGCATCAATGCCGGTCAAACCATTCAGCTCAGCGCCACGACGAAGGACGCGAACGGCAACGTCCTGACGGGACGCGCAATCACGTGGACGACGAATAATGCCGCTGTCGCGACGGTGAATGCCAGCGGACTCGTAACGGGTCAAGGCGCAGGCACGGCAACGATTACGGCGACGAGCGAAGGCCAGACCGGGACTAGCGCCATTACTGTTACCGTGATTCCGGTGGCATCCGTCACGGTCACCCCCGCCTCGGCGAGTATCCTGGTGGCGGGAACGGTGCAGCTCACCGCGACCCTGCGGGATTCGAGCGGCAATACGTTGACGGGGCGGGTGGTCACCTGGACGACGAGCAACGCTGCCGTCGCGACCGTCACAAGTGCCGGCGTGGTTACGGGGAGAGGAGCCGGCACGGCAACCGTGACGGCTACGAGCGGAGGTCAAAGCGGCTCCAGCGCAGTGACGGTAGCGCTGGCGCCGGTCGCATCGGTGACCGTGAGTCCTTCGAGCGTTACGATCGCGCCCAACCAGACGTCGCAGCTGTCAGTCACGTTGCGAGACGCGAATGGCAATGTCCTCACGGGCCGAACGGTCACCTGGGGCACGAACAATTCGGGGGTGGCGACAGTGAACGGGAGTGGACTTGTTACGGCGCTCGCGGTCGGCGCGGCTATCGTCAGCGCCAGCTGCGAGGGACAAAGCGCAAGCACTGCCGTAACCGTGACGCAGACGCAGCAGATCAGCGGGTGGCCGAACGCGCCGGCGAGCTGGACGCTCATCAATGACTATGACATGCACGCGACCAATGACGGCGGCTGGAGCAATGCCTACCCGGCCGACATCACCAACGGCGGCCTGACGGTGGTGAGCGACGCGAGCGCACCCGCCTCTCCGTCCATGGCCTGGCAATTCAATTACCCGGTGGGCTATACCGGCGGCGTGGCGCCGGCCACCGAAGTGCTGAGCCACGCAAGCATGAACGCGCTGTACATCGGCTTCTGGTGGAAGCCCTCGAATCCGTGGCAGGGCCACAGCTCGAGCGTCAACAAGATCGTCGAAGGCTGCACGAACACCATGAGCTGCGCGTTCTACAAGATGGTTGGTTCCGGCTCGGGGCCGTTCCACACGCAGGTGACACTCGAGGGCGGCTCGGGCGGCAACTGGAACGAGAACCAGGACACGAGCCCGCTCACGCTGGGCCAGTGGCACTTGATGGAAGTGATCTTCGACAACAACGCGCACACCGTTCAATGGTGGGTCGACCGTACGCTCAAAGGGTCCTACACGGGCGTGACGTTCCCCTCGCCGTTCCAGATCACCGAAGTGTACCCGGGCTGGGGCGGCACCGGAGATACGAAGGGAGAGCAAGACTACTACCGGTTCGACCAGATCCACGTAATGGGTTCGCCGTAACCCGGGCTTCATGCCGCACAGCGCCGCTTCGGCGGCGCTGTGCGGCACCTTGGAGCGAATCCCTCCTATGTGATGGCATTAGATTCTGCAAGTACGCGAGACCAGCCAGCCGGAATCGAAAGAGCCACCAGGACTCGACGGGCAGGTCACGGGCGCGTCCTGAAGGCGATTGTCCCCCTCGTGATCGCTCTGCCCGCGTGTGCGTGTTGGACGCAAGCCGACGCACACGCGGGCACGACCTCGGGATGGCAGGCCGCGAGCTGGCCGAACCAGCCACCGGGCTACACGGTCATCACGGACTACGGGTTTGGCGATTCGATCCCGGTAGGCAACGGGCGACCGGTCGGTTCGAGCGGCTGGCAGATCAACAACGGCTATGCCGTGCTCGCGCAGGATCCAAAGGCCCCGTTCTCGCCACCCAACGTGCTCAGGCTCTCCTATCCAATCGGCCTGACGGGTGGTGTCGCTCCCGCCACCGTCTACTTTCACTGGGCCGGCTCGAGCGACGTGTACTACGGGTTCTGGTGGAGACCGTCAAACCCGTGGCAGGGACATTCGAGCGGCGTGAACAAGATCGTCGAGTTCTTCGACAACAACACGCGCTTCGGCAGCTATTTCTACAAGATGGTCGGGTCCGGCCCGCCGTTTCATACCCAGGTCACGTTCGAAACCGACCGGCCGACGATCAACTTCGCGGAGAACGAGGACCGGTCGCCCGTACGACTCGGCGCCTGGCATCTCTGCGAGTTCCTGCTCACGCGCAGCGACAGCACGGTGCGCTGGTGGCTCGATGGCAGGCTCAAGGGCCGGTACCGGCACGTACACTATGGCGGCACGAAGTTCACCGAGGCACAGGTATATCCGGGGTGGGGGGGTACGGGAGATCGGAAGCGAGAGCAGGACTACTACTGGTTTGACCACATCCACGTGGCCGCACGTCCCTGATCACCGGTTGCGTTGTGTGCGAATCCAGGGTTTGTCACCGAGCATCGTGAGCGCGGTGAGCTGTACGCCCAGACGCCACAGCGTGTAAAAAGGAAGGTAGGAGAACGCGAGCGCCGTCTTCCAGGGATGGCGCTCCTGGCTGACTGCGACGGCCGCGTACAGCGCCATCCGCGCGAGCGAGAGTCCGAGCGCGCCAACGAGCGACACGGCGAGTGGGGCACGAGCCAGGAGCAAGGCGGTAACAAGGACGCCGACCAGCCCCAGGTGCACTGCCGGTCCGAGGCTCGAGAGCTCGGCGAGCGCGTCGAGCTTCTGCCGCCATGCGATCTGCCGCGAGGCGACGAGCTTGGGCGCGTAACGGGCCAGGACCGTCAGCTTTCCCGCGGCCCAGCGGTGCCGCTGCGTGGCACTCTGCTCGAGCGAACGCGCCTCTTCCGCGAATAGGTGCGCTTCGGGTGCGCTCTCCGTTCGTACGCCCTGTTCGGTCAGGATCGCATACAGCTCCCAATCCTCGCCGATCGAGAAGGCGGGCCACTTGTGTCGGGCGAGTACGTCGGTCCCCACCGTCATTCCGGCGGATAACGGGACATTCAGCTCAGCGCGGTTCTTAAGCCCGAAGGCCAGATGGTGGTTCGCGGCCGATAGCACCGCGGCCATGCGGGTCAATGCATTGTCCCCAGGGTTGCGGACATTGTTCTGCGGCTGCACGACTTTGCCGCGCATCGGATGGGCGCGCGCCAGACCGCGGGCGAACTGCGGGTCCACCACGATGTCGGCGTCCACGATGACGACGGCGTCGAAATCCTGAAGCGGCAGGCGTTCCATCGCCCAGGCAATCGCGTGCGGCTTGCCGGGTAGGGTGGGAACGTGGCGTTCGAGGCATGTCGCTCCCGCCGCTCGAGCGATGCGCGCCGTCTGATCCGAGCAGTTATCCGCGACCACCCAGCGCGCGAGCCGGTCTTCCGGGTACCGCATGCTCCGCAGCGATTCGAGGCACGACGCGATCAGCGCCTCTTCGTCGTGGGCCGGCACGAGGAACAACAGCCGTGGCAGAGCCTCGGACGAGCCCCGACGAGGCGTGACGCGGCGCGTTGCGACGGTGACGACGCTGATCAGGTCGGATAATGTCGGGAGGAGCAGGACCGCCGCGATCAGCCCGGCCAAACAGGACAGGACGATCACGCGTTCACGGGCAGGCCACCGCGGCCCCTTCTCCCGCGCACGCGCATCACCCTCGGGCTCGGTGTGGCGACGGCCCCGTGGTGCAGACGGACGACCTTGGCGAGGGCCGCGGCGAGGCCGAGTAACACATAGCACATGTCGGTGTAGGCGAGTGAGAGGAAGTATCCTCCCACGGTAAATCCGATCAGCGATCCGGTGAGCGCCTGTGCCAGCGGACCCTCCACCCGCGCCGTGCGCCACAACATCGTGAAGGTGCTTCCGATGAGTACGACAAAAAAGATCAGGCCGGGAATACCAAGCTCCGCGCCCACCTGGACGAACGAATTGTGTGCCGTCGTCCAGGGGACGCCGATCCCGAATTGCTGCAGCTCGGCGAGGGGGGAAATGGTTCCCTCCGCGACGCCGTAGTTGGCGATTCCCACGCCCGTGATCGGGTGTCCGAGCATGTAGCCCATCCCGCGCTTCCAGATCTGAATCCGTCCGGTGTTCGCCGTGCGGTTGTAGTCCCCTTGCGATGAGAGAATCGTGCTCATCTGTGTCCAGTACCGATCGCTCGCCGTGGCGATGAAAATCGTCGTGATTGCCGCGAGCCCGAGTAGGCGCCACCGCACCTTGATGGTCGAGTGTCCCGCGAGAACGTAGATCCCCACCGCGATGGCCGAGAGAAACCCGCCGCGCGATCCTGAACGGATGAACCCTGCGGCCAGGGCCAGAATCCCCAGGAAGCTGCCGTATTTGATGAGCGGCTTTGAGCGTGCCGCGAGGAAATACAGTCCGAGCGGTACCGCCGTTATCGCGAGGACCGCGAAATCGTTGGCGTCATACGTGTACAGTCCTGCCAGCCGCCAGTTGTCCTCTGAGACGTCGAAGCGCAGCAGCACGATCGACGCGTACAGCACGGCGCTGCCGAAGTACACGAGCGCGAGCCGCTCGACGTCCTTCAGGCTGCGTACCGAGCCCACGAGCAGCAGGTAGAGGAGCACCGTCTTCACGAACGATCCAGTGGTGAAGAAGAGCGCGCTGGCTGGGTTCAATGCGAACGGGATGGAGAGCACGGACCAGACGAGCAGCAGCCAGACACACGTCACCGGGCGCCCGCGCAGGTTCTGAATGCGCCGCGGGCCTTTCTGGTTGATCAGATACAGCAGAATGGCCGCGATGCCGCAGACCATCGTTGGCTTGACCATCTTGAAGATGGGATACAGGGACTGCAGTCGCCCCACCGCGTCGGTGAGGTAGACCGACAGAGCAATCATCAACGCGTCCCAACCGGGAGCTCGTGCCGGCGGAGGATTCGGAGCGATTGGTGTGCCGAGGTTAGCCATTACTGAGGGCAGACCCGGCGACGGGTGTGCCGCGATCGAATGGCGTGTCCGTGAATCGTGTCGTGCGCGGGGCGGCCTGCGCGGCCTCGCGCAGCACCGATCTCGAGATGGTCGCGTCGAAACGGCGTGGTTGGAGAATGCCCCAGACGCTCAGCGGGGCCGGTTTCTGCCCCTGAACGATTCCGAAAACGAACCGCGCCAGCGAGATGGCACAGGCGAGCGCCGAAATGGGTACCCACACCATCCGCCCGTTCCAGCCACAGTCGCGGTACATCCGGAGCAGGCGAGCACGCGTCGGAATCGCATCGTCGAACAGGTTCACGACCGGTGGGGCTGATGCGAAGTCGCTGGCGCACCAGGCGACGACCGCCGCCGCTTGTTCGACGTCGACGGCCGCAAACGGCAATCCAGGGCGCCCCAGACCCAAATGCCAACGGTCGAACAGGCGCTTGCCAACCAATCCCGGCAGCTCGAGCTCATTCCAGTCGATCAATGCCGCGGGCCGAACAATCCGCGCCGCGATCCGGCCCTCTTCCTGCGCGCGGGTGACCAGCGCCTCCGAAGCGCATTTCCCCCAGGTGTATGGTCCGAGCGGTTCCGGGTTCGTCGCTACGGGCGTGCGTTCATCCTGCCGTTCCCACGGATGCCGGGGCGGGCGCAAGACCGAGATGGAGCTGACGTGAACCAGTTCGCGCACCCCTGCCGCCTGCATGGCCTCGATCAAGCGGCGGGTCGCGTCTACTGAATTGCGTTGGTGCGCTTCGGCGCCTCCGTTCGTTTCGGCAGCAGCGTGCACGACCACATCCGCGTCGTTGAGCGCATCGGCGAGTGAATCGCGGCTGAGATCGGCCCGCACCCATTCAGCGCACGCCGAATTGGCCGGAGCCGGAGACCGCCCCACGCCGCGAACACGGAAGCCGCGTCGCGCCAGCTCGCTCGCGATCGCCCGCCCGAAAAATCCGCCGGCACCGGTGAGCGCGGCGACTCGCTGGGCCGCGGAGCCACGAGACCGAGGGGCGGAGGCCGGCGAGTCGCTTCGGGGTGCGTCTTGCTGCACCGCAGAATGAAGAATGTCTGCCGCGAACAATGCTTGCAGCTTGACCGTCGCCCGGATGTTGTGCGGGGTGACCGGAGACGTTCCGTTTGCCGCGACGGCGAGGTAGAAGTCCGCCAGAATTTCGGAGAGCCCCGAATAGCCGCCACGGGTAAACCGGCGAGCGAGGCTCGTGACCCCTCCCCAGGAGGCTTGCAGGCCCTCGAGAACGGGATTCGCGATCTTCTCGAGCGGTGCCGTGCCGGGGTTGCCGATCCCGAGGAGATTGCCCCGGTCCGTGTCGGCGATCAGCGTGCCGCCCGCACCGCTCAGGGAAACCGTGGACGTGACCGGGCGCGCGGTCAGGCTCACCAACAGTCGTCCGGTTACGCCTGCCTGCCTCACCTGCGCGAAAAGCTCCGTCGGTGACGCGGTGAACGAGACAATCTCCGGCTCCCCTTCTCCCGAGGTGACCCGGTCCAGCGCGGCGAGCAAGGAGTACAGCGGGTGAGGCAGGATGTCGAGCAGCTGCTGGGCGAGGGCGCGGCCGCTTGCTCTGCCGAGATGCAGTGTGGGTGGCCGGAACGTGAACGTGCTGTCGACGAAGGCAACGGGAGCGAGGGCGGCCGCTCGCTCCATCAGACGGGCGAAGGCGCGGTCTCTGAGCAGCTGATGTCCGGCGCACACCAGCCGTTGCCGCGACTCCGCGAGGCGCAACAGGGTGTCGGCCTGCTCCGGCGTGTCGACGAACGGCTTTTCGACGTATACATGGGCACCCGCCCGCAGCGCCTGTTCAGCCGGCTCGAAGTGAGTGCCGGCAGGCGTGCAGATGTGAACCAGCTGCACACCGCCCGCCTCTCGCTCGAGCAGCTCGGCGAGCGTCGAGTACGGGCGTGCCGTCGCACCGGCCAGCGCGGCGAACGACCGCGCCATGTCCTGGTTCGCATCGTACACCCCGACGACCGTGTGGGGGGTGGGGACGAGCCGCAGGGCTTGCAGGTGCGCGCGAGCCATATTGCCGGCTCCGATGAACGCGACCCGCAGCGAATTTCCGGTCAAGTTGGGTCCTTCTCCAGGTGTGCCTCGGTGGTGCAGCGCCGGCACCGCCCTGTTGCAAGAGAGGCGCCAACCTGCGATTGGGCTCGTGATGTTGCGGACGCGCAACACCCTCCGGTCGGACGCGGTCCGGCACGCGAGGTGCACGTCGACGCCGGCCGGATGAAGATCCTCATCACCGATGGATCGGAACGCACCGCCCTGGCTGCGGCGCGCTCGCTCGTCGCCTCCGGGTACGAAGTCCACGTTGCCGCTCGCAGCCGGTACTCGCTCGCGGGCGTATCGCGAGGAGTGCGTCCCCATGCGATCGCGAGCGACTCACTGGGGAGCGCTGCGGAGTTCGTGGCGGAGCTCGACCACCTCGTGCGCGCCCATGAGATCGCATTGCTCCTGCCAGTGACGGATGCGAGCGCAGAGGCGGTGCTCGCGGAGCGGCGAGGGTTACCGGCTGGACTGCTCGTGCCACTTCCCGAGTTGGCCGTGTACCGGCGTGCGGCGGACAAGCTCGAGGTCATGGAGCTCGCGCGAGCGTCGGGCTTCGCCGCTCCCGAAACGGTGGTGCTCGAATCGTCGAGTCCCGCTCACATCCCGGGCGGGATTTTCCCCGCGGTAGTGAAGCCGCATCGCTCGGTCGTTACGGTCGATGGCAAGGCTCGCCGGGTTGGTGTCGCGTTCGTTGACGACCAGGCGGCATGTCGCCGGGCGCTCGCGGCGCTGCCGCCGTCAGCGTTTCCCGTTCTGTTACAACGGCGCGTGGCCGGCGAAGGGCAGGGGCTCTTCGCGCTGCGCTGGGACGGGAAGACCATCGCGCGATTTGCGCACCGGCGGCTGCGCGACAAACCCCCCGCTGGCGGGGTGAGCGTGTATCGCGAGGCGATCGCGCTCGATCCCGATCTCGTGCGCGCGAGCGAACGGCTGCTTCAGAGCCTGGACTGGCAGGGTGTCGCGATGATCGAATGCCGCCGCGACTCCGTGACGGGGCGGCACGTCATAATGGAGGTGAACGGACGGCTGTGGGGTTCGCTGCAGCTCGCCGTAGACGCCGGCGTGGATTTTCCGCGGCTGCTCGTACAGTGCGCCACCGGTCGCGAGTACCGCATCCAGAATGGCACGCCATACCGGATCGGGATCCGGAGCCGCTGGTTCTGGGGTGACGTCGATCAGCTCTACCTCCGATTCACCCACTCGGCTCGAGACTTGGGTTTGCCGCCCGAGGATCGGTCGCGGCTGCGGGCGCTGCGCGACTTTCTCTCCACTCGCCCCGGGCGAGATCGCTCTGAAATCTGGCGGTGGCGTGATCCCGCTCCCTTCCTGCTTGAAACCACCGCGTGGATCAGGGGGGCGCTAGCTGGCCATTTCGAGTAATGGCGTAGGCGCGTTCTCCTGGTAGACGCGGTGCCATGTCGAGAAGCACAACAAGGCCCAGAGAATGCCCTCGCGATTGTGGCGGCGGGCAAAGTGGTCGTCCGCCAGCCGGCTGATCGTGGCCGGATTGAAATAGCCGAGGCGTTTCACACGCTCGGGTGATAGCTCATCGAGCACCACCTGCCGCAGCTCGTTTCGCAGCCAGCTTCCTGTTGGGCCGACAAACCCCCGCTTCGGAGCGCGAGCATGCTCGCGGGGCAGGCGCTGGCGGAGCGCGCGCTTCAGCAGGTCTTTGTTCCGGTACCAGCCGATCTTCGTCAGGTCCGGCAGGCCGAACGCACGCTCGACGAGCACGTGATCGACGAACGGCACGCGCACCTCGAGAGAATGCGCCATGGACACGCGGTCGGACAACGCGAGCACGTCATCGGGCAGGAAGGTCTTGTAATCGAGGTAGAGGCCGGCCCGGAGCCCACGCGGCGATCCGCCTTCGCGGTAGAGACTGTTGAACCGGGCCCGCGCGCTGTTCTCATGGGCCCCGACCATGAGGGCAAGCTCGGGGTCGTAGAGCGCGGCCCGCTGCTCGTCCTCGCTGCGACACACGAACGCGAAGAATCGCTCGGCGATGCCGGTCTCGTCGCGATCGGGTCGCAGGAATCGCTTGAGGCGATCGACGCCCAGTGATCCCTCCTCGGGCTCAGGCAGGCGGTTGGCGAGCGCGCTGGCCAGGCGTTGCAGCGGCCGCGGGACGCGTCCATAGTACTGGCCCAGGAGCAGCCCGAGATGGCGCCGGTACCCGGCGAACAGCTCGTCGCCGCCAATCCCCGTCAGCGCGACTTTGTACTCCGCGGCCACCGCCTGAGACAGCACCCAGCTCGGGATCATCGAGTCGTCGGCGTGCGGCTCGTCGAGCGCGCGCACAATGGGCTCGAAGATCTCGCGCACGTCAGGACGGACGTCCACCACGGTCAGGCGCGCCCCGTACTTCTGCGTCACCAGGCGCGCCAGTCCGGTCTCGTCGGTCGCCGCGGATCCCGATCCGTGGTAGCGCGCGGTGAACGCGTGGGCACGCTCTCCGAGCACCGCCATGCTGGCGACGACTGCGGACGAGTCGAGCCCGCCGGAAAGGAAGGCGGCGACCGGCACGTCACTCACCAGGTGGGCGGCCACCGACTCGTCGATCCAGTCGACCACGGCTTTGTCTACCGCCGGTGGCACCGGCGCGGAGCTCGTGGGAAGGTCCCAGTAGCGCCGCACCAACGGGCTGCCGTCCCGGCGCCAGAGCAGTGTCGTGCCGGGCTCAAGTTTTCGGACGTCCACGAAGGGCGTTGCGGGAGCGGGGATATACCCGAGTTGCAGGTAGGCATCGAGTGCCTGCCAATCGAGCTCGCGGTTCGACAGGCCGGCCGCAAGAATAGACTTGAGCTCCGAGGCGAATGCGACACCCCAGGGTCCAGCGGTCACGTACAGCGGTTTGATCCCGAACCGATCGCGCGCGAGGAACAGACTCTGATTGGTCGAGTCCCAGATCGCGAACGCGAACATGCCACGGAGACGCTCGACGCACGCGGTGCCCAGATCTTCGTACAGATGCAGCACCGTTTCGGTATCGCTGTTCGTACGCAGCACATGCCCATGGGCTTTCAGCGTGCCCTGCAGCTCGCGGTAGTTGTAGATCTCGCCGTTGAAGACGATGACTTTGGTCCGATCTTCGTTGAAGATCGGCTGATGCCCTCCCGCAAGGTCGATGATACTGAGCCGCCGCATGCCGAGCCCGACGGCCCCTTCGACGAACACGCCTTCGTCATCGGGCCCGCGATGGGCGATGGCGTCGCACATCCGGCGAACGTGACGAATCGGGAGCGGGCGAGTGGAGTCACGAAACGCAATGCCTGCGATGCCGCACATCAGCGTGCTCGGGTTTGGTTGAGAACGGCTGTCTCGCGCAAGAATGACGCCCGGCGTCTCTGGCGGTGCGACAGGCGCCGGCCCTCGAAGGCCGTTGCTCCAGGGCAACACCGTCTGCCCCTCTGCCCGGTCCAGGATTGCGAAGTGCTTTTGCCGTAACTAGTTGACCAGCCGCGTAGCGGGCGGTGTCCTGGAGTCCACGACTTGCGAGGCAGCGCGGCCGTGAGCGTCATCTCCCCCCCGTCCCCGCAGGCGGCCGCCCCCCCCGGAGGAGCAGCGCGGGAAGCCCGTCCCCGCTCCCGCGTCGTCCGGAACGTGCTGTCCAATTGGAGCGCGTTCCTCTTCAACGCGGTCGTGGGCTTTGCGCTCTCACCGATCCTGGTCCACGGCCTGGGAGACGCGGCCTACGGCGTTTGGGCCCTGCTCGTATCGATGGTCGGGTATCTCGGATTGCTCGACCTGGGCGTCCGGGGCGCAGTCACGCGGTACGTGGCGCGGTATCACGCTACCGGCGATCACACGGCGGCGGGTCGCCTGGCGTCGACCGCGCTGACGATTTTCGTGGGTGCGGCCGCCCTCGTCATCGCGGTCTCGACCGGGCTGTCGTTCATCGTCGACCACGCGTTCCACATTCCATCCGCGCTTGTCCCCGCAGCCCGCATCGTGGTGGTGCTGTGCGGAGTGAACATCGCGGCATCGCTGATCGGCGGGGTGTTCGGCGGCATCGTCACGGGTCTGCAGCGGTTCGATCTGAGCAATGGCGTCGGGATTGGACTGGGCGCTCTGCGCGCCGTCGCCATCGTCCTGGCACTGCACGCGGGATGGGGTCTCGTGGGCCTCGCCGCGATTCAGCTCGCGGTCACGCTGGCCACGACCGTGGCGACCGCCGGAATAGCGGCACGGTGTTACCCGGAGCTGACGCTTGCGCTCGGGCGGTGGAGTCGTGAAGAAGGCCGAACGGTCCTGTCCTTTGGTGCGAGCGCATCGCTCATCCAGGTCATGGGATCGCTCGTGCTGTACAGCGATTCCGTCGTAATCGGCGCGCTGTTGCCGGTCGAGAAGATCACGTTCTTCACGATCGGCGCGAGCCTCACGGAGTATGCGCGCTCGTTCGTGAGCGGCATATCCTACACCGTGATGCCGCTGGCCAGCGCGCTCGAAGGCCGTGGAGAGATGGAACGTGTTCGTGCCACGGTGATCAGCGGCGCGCGCATCGCCACGCTGGTTGTGCTCCCGATGGTGCTCACGTTCATGATCCGCGGCGACCGGTTCATCGACCTCTGGATGGGGCCCGCCTACGGCGAGTCAGGCGGGCGGGTGCTCTGGGTGCTTTCGATCGCGTTGTGGGCGGTGGCGGGATATCAGGTGGTGACGGTGACGATGCTCGGGATCAATCGCCACATGGGTCTGATCCCCGGATTCGTGGCCGAGGCGCTCGCCAATCTGGCCTTGAGCATCATCCTGATCCCGCGCATGGGCATCGTGGGCAGCGCGTGGGGCACCACGATTCCGCGACTCATCGCCTCGCTCTGGTTTGCTCCCTGGTTCGTGCAGCGCGTGCTCGGCATTCCCATGAAGGCATTGTGGCGCGACATCTGGATCAAGCCGACCCTCGCGATGCTGCCGTTCGCCGCCGCCACCTACGGGATCGAGCGGCTGTGGCCGGCGTCGAACCTCGCCGTGTATTTCGGCCAGGTCGGGCTCGTCCTTCCGGTCGCTCTCGCAGGCGCGTGGTTGTACTGTTTCACCCCAGAAGAGCGCCGCAGCTGGGTGAGACTGGTACGCCGGGTACCCGCATGAAGCACGCTGGCTCCGTCGTGCGGCATTCGCTCGGGCTGCTCAGGGAAAGAGCGCCCCGCGCCATGGTGCGGGCCGCGGGATGGCTGTCCCCGGCACAGCGGAGCGCGCTGCGCCGCCGCGAACGCGAAGCTCTGGGCGAGGGCCTCGGTTATTTCACGGCCCGTGAGGGCGCGCTGCTCTCGGCGGTCGCCGAATTGATCGTGCCCTCGGACGAAAGTGGACCAGGGATCCGCGACCTGTTGCGCGCCGGCCGTCCCATCGCGCCGGCGATCGAACGCCAACTGCGGAGCGCGCCGGCAGCCGGGGCGCTCTACACGCGCGGCCTCGCCGCGCTCGATCACCTCGCCCGCCGAACCTTCGGAGCCGAGTTTGTGAAGCTCTCGACCCAGCAGCAGATCATGCTTCTGGGCCAGGTCGATCACATGGGAAGAGCGTGGAGCGCGGATGCCGGGCTCGCCGCGAAACTCCGCAACCGCACCATTGCCCTGTACCACCAGTGGACCGGCGTGGCGCCGGCCGTCGAGCTGTTCCCCGTGCTGGTCCACGATGTCATGCGGACGTTTTACGTCGATCCTGCGAGCTGGGCCTGGCTGGCGTACGACGGACCGCCCCTGCCGCACGGGTATTACCCCGACCTGCGCGAGCGACCGGTGCGAGAGCAGGGCGGGCATCGGAGTGCCGTCGCCCGATGATCGACTCCGCGCGAAACGACATCGTCGACGTCGTGGTCATCGGCAGCGGCGCCGGCGGGGGAGTGATCGCCAAAGAGCTGGGCGAAGCAGGCGTCTCCGTCGTCGTCCTCGAAGCCGGGCGGCGGTTCGAGCCCCGGGTCGATTATCCCGGCGAAGCGACGCAATTTGAGCTGGGCGCAACGACGGTGTTCGCCGCGGACGATGCCCGACGAGATCGGTTCACGACGCCGCCCGGCACCTGGTACGCGCTCAACCGGGCCAAGGGAGTTGGCGGTTCGACGCTCCGGTATCTGGGCATCTCGCCGCGGCTCCACCAGTCGGATTTTCGCGTGCGCACCGAAGACGGCGTGGCGGACGACTGGCCCATCCGATACGAAGACCTCGAGCCGTACTACACGAAGGTCGAGTACGAGCTCGGCATGTCCGGGCCCGGCGGCGCGGAGGCGAATCCCTTCGAGCCGCCGCGCAGTCAGCCGTATCCCACGCCTCCGCATCCCTTCACGAAGGCCAGCCGCGCAATCAAGCGAGGTGCCGACCGCCTCGGCCTGCATCTGGTGCGCGAGCCTCTCGCTATTCCGACCCGCAACTGGAACGGGCGACCGGCGTGCGTGGGGGCGGGAGCGTGCCATCTGGGATGCTCGATCGGCGCGAAATCCAGCATCGATGTCACGTATGTCCCGCGCGCCCTGGCATCCGGCCGGGTCGAGATCCGTGCGCAATGCATGGCGCGCGAGATCACGCTCGACAAGAATGGCCGGGCCCGAAGCGTGGTGTATTTCGACCACGACGGGCGCGAGCACGAGATCGCCGCCCGCGCCATCGTCGTGGCCGGTGGCGCGGTCGAGACGCCACGCCTCTTGCTCATGAGCACATCGAGCCGGTTTCCCCGCGGGCTCGCCAATTCGAGCGGTCTCGTCGGCCGGTATTTCACGGAGCACCTCTCGGTGTTCACGTTCGGATTGTTCGCCGAGCGGCTCGATCCGTGGCGCGGCACGCCTTCCGGAGGAATCATCCAGGACTACTGCGCGACCAGCGCGCGCAACGATTTCGTCCGGGGGTGGGCCACGGTCGTGACGAGTGTTTCACACTGGCCCTGGCACGTCGCGCAGCGCATCTCGGGGTGGGGAGTCGAGCACAAGCGCCGCATGCAGCAGATCTTCGGCCATTTTGCCGTGGTCTGCTCGAACGGCGAACAGTTGCCCGATCTCGACAACCGGGTGACGCTCAACCCCGTCGTGAAGGACAACTTCGGCCTCCCCGTGCCCCATTTGGTCAACCGGCCGTCGGACAATGACCGGGCGATGCTGCAGGCGATCGTGGCCCGGCAAACGGAACTGCTCGAGGCCGCCGGGGCGACGGAGGTCTGGGGGAATACGCACCTCCCGGGAATGGCTTCCCATTACACGGCTACCTGCCGCATGGGCGTCGATCCCGGTACATCGGTCGTCGATCCCTCGTGCCGGACCCACGACGTTCCCAACCTCTTCATCGGCGACGGCAGCGTCTGGGTGACGTCGGGAACCGCCAATCCCGCCCTCACGATCTCGGCGCTGGCCGTGCGGACGGCCGAAGGCATCGTGGCGAGCTTCACGCGGCGAGAGCTGTGAGCGGGGGGACGGAGGCGACCGGGGGGGGTGCTGCGTCGACGCAACGCTCCCGTCCTCCTTCTCGGTGCGAGCGAGGCGGCACCTGACTTGCTCGTTCGCCCGGAGCCCACCCAATGAGCCATCCGACCAGAGGTTACATGGAGCGTACGACGTGATTTTCAGGGAAACCGAGATCGCCGGTGCCTACGTCATCGAGCCCGAGCGGCGCGAGGACGATCGCGGCTTCTTCGCCCGGGTGTGGTGCGCGCGGGAGCTCGAGGAACACCGGCTGAACCCGCGGGTGGCGCAGGTGAACATGCAGTTCACGCGGCGTGCCGGGAGCATTCGCGGCTTGCACTTCCAGCTCGCGCCGCATGCCGAAGTGAAGATTGTGCGCTGCACCGCGGGAGCGCTGTTCGACGTGATCGTCGATCTCCGGCCGGCCTCCGCCACCTTCGGCCGGTGGATCGGGGTCGAGCTGACCGCCGCTACGCGCCGCATGCTGTACGTCCCGGAGGGATGCGCCCACGGTTATCAGACGCTCGTGGACGACACCGAGACGTATTACCACACGTCCGACGTCTACGTCCCGGAGCTGTGCCGTGGCGTGCGCTATGACGATCCGGCATTTGGCGTTCGTTGGCCGCGTGCCGTCACCAGTATCTCCGAAGCCGACCGCTCGTGGCCGGACTATCGCCAATCGTTGCCGGATAACCGGCACATCGCAACGGGAGCGTACGCAAAGTGATCATCGTCGATTCCGCACTGGAGCAGCGGGAACGTGAAGGCAAGCCGGTCCGCGTAGCGCTGGTCGGCGCGGGGTACATGGGCCGTGGCATCGCGCTGGAGCTGTTTTCCCCGATCACCGGCATGCGGCTTGTGGCGATCGCGAACCGGACGATCGCGGGCGCCGAGCGGGCGTACCGCGAGGCCGGGGTCGAGCAGGTGACCAGGGTCGATACGGTCGAGCGGCTCGAGAGCGCCATCGCGGCGCGGCAGTACGCGATCACCGACGATGCGGCGCTCGTTTGCCAGGCGGATGGCATCGACGTCGTGATCGAGTGCACGGGGGCGATCGAGTTCGGCGCGAAAGTCGCCCTCGAGGCGATCGCCAACCGGAAGCATCTCGTGCTCATGGACTGCGAGCTCGACGCGACCGTGGGACCGCTCCTCAAGCACTATGCCGACAAGAACGGCGTCGTGATCACGAATACCGACGGCGATGAGCCGGGCGTCGCGATGAACCTGTTCCGGTTCGTGAAGATGATCGGGTACCGCCCGGTCGCGACCGGGAACCTGAAGGGCCTGATGGACCCGCACCGTACGCCCGACACGCAGCGTGCGTTCGCCGAAAAGGCGAAACAGAATGCGAACATGATCACGTCGTACGCCGACGGCACCAAGCTGTCGATGGAATCGACGGTGCTCGCCAACGCGACCGGTTTTCGGGTCGCCCGGCGCGGCATGTACGGCCATCGCTGCGCGCACGTCAAGGATTCCCTGTCGCTCTACAACGTGGACGAGCTCCTCGAGGGCGGCATCGTGGATTACCTGCTCGGCGCCGAGCCGCATACGGGGGCGTTCGTCCTGGGCTACAGCGATCACCCGGCCAAACAGCAGTACATGAGCACGTTCAAGATGGGCACCGGGCCGCTGTTCGCCTTCTACACACCGTACCACCTGCCGCATCTGCAAATCGTGGGCACGGTCGCGCGGGCGGCGCTGTTCCACGACGCCACGATCGCGCCGCGCGGCGAGCCGGTGTGCGACGTGCTGACCACCGCAAAACGCGACCTCCAGGCCGGTGAGGTGCTGGATGGTCTGGGCGGGTTCACGTGTTATGGCGTGATCGACAACGCGGAAACCGTACGGCAGGAGAACCTCCTGCCCATGGGTGTTGCCGAAGGATGTCGGATGGTCTGCGCCGTCCCGCAGGATCGCCCGATCACCTACGACGACGTCGAGCTGCCCGAAGGTCGCGTGATCGATCGCCTCCGCGCCGAACAGGCGGAGTACTTCTCGGTTTCGGAGGTGCGCTGATGAAGGTGCTGGTGACGGGCCACAACGGATACATCGGATCGGTCATGGTGCCGGCGCTCGTCCGTGCCGGCTTCGAGGTGGTCGGTCTCGATACCGATCTCTTCGCCGATTGCACGTTCGGCGAACGGCCGCCGGCGGTGCGGGCGCTCAAGATGGACGTCCGCGACGTGCCCGTGTCGCAGCTTCGGGGGTTCGATGCGATCGTCCACCTGGCGGCGCTCTCGAACGATCCCCTCGGCAACATCAACGCCGACTGCACCTACGAGATCAACCATCTGGCGTCGGTGCGCCTCGCCGAGCTGGCCAAGCAGGCGGGCGTCGGGCGTTTCGTGTTCGCCTCGTCGTGCAGCCTCTACGGAGTCGCCGGCGATCACATGCTGCAGGAAGACGCCGCCTTCAATCCCGTGACCCCGTACGGCGAATCCAAGGTCCGGTCCGAACGGGACATCGCGGCGCTCGCCGACGACTCCTTCAGCCCGACGTACCTGCGGAACGCTACCGCATATGGCGCCTCGCCCCGGCTGCGGCTCGACTTGGTTGTGAACAGCCTCGTCGGTTTCGCGCATACCTCGGGGAAGATCTACATCCAGAGCGACGGCACTCCCTGGCGTCCCCTGGTGCATGTCGAGGACATCAGCCGCGCCTTCATTGCCGTGCTGCGCGCTCCGCGGGACGTGGTGCACAACGAGGCGTTCAACGTCGGCCGGACCGAAGAGAATTATCAGATCAGCGCGCTGGCGGAGATGGTGCGCAACGTCCTTCCCGATTGCACGATCACGTACGCGCCGGACGGCGCCCCCGATCCGCGGTGCTATCGGGTGGACTGCGGCAAGATCGCGGCGACCTTGCCCGAGTTCCGCCCCCAGTGGACCGTGCAGCGCGGCGTGGCAGAGCTGGCCGCGGCCTACCGCGCTAACAATCTCACCGCGGAGCGGTTCACCGGCTCCCGGTACCTCCGCATCAAACGCATTCAGGAGCTGCAGGGTGAAGGACGCCTGGACGCCTCCATGCGCTGGCGCCAGATGGAGCTGGCGCGATGACCCTCTCCGTCAATCAGGTGCCTTCGCTCGCCGACCAGCGCTCCTATTGGGATGAACGCTGGGCCCGGCAGCGGCTACCCAACGACTATCAGCAACGCCGCGGCGCGGCAGTCCTCGCCCTGGTCAAGTCGTTGCGACTCGACAACCCGCGCATTCTGGATTTCGGGTGCGGCACGGGATGGTTCACCGGGCAGCTCTCGCACCTCGGGGAGGCCACCGGAATCGATCTGTCACCGGTAGCGATTGGGGTCGCGCGCGCGTCGTATCCGGAGACGCGCTTCGTCGCGGGCAATCTCTACGAGACCGAGCTCGCGAAGGAGCGCTTCGATGTGGTCGTCTCCCAGGAAGTGGTGGCCCACGTCGAAAATCCCGACGCGTACCTCGACCTCATCTCGCGCGTTCTCGTTCCGCGGGGATACGTCATCATCACCACCGCGAATCGCGTCGTAACCGACCGCTGGATTCGCGAGCCCAATCCCGATGGGCACATCGAACGGTATCCGAATCGACGCGAGTTCACCCGCATGCTGCAGCCGCGATTCGAGGTGCTCCGCACCACGAGCATCATGCCGATCGGCGACCAGGGGTTCCTGCGCCTGGTGAATTCCCACAAGCTGAACCGCCTCGCCTCCCGGGTCATTTCGCCGGAGCGCGTGGAACGGCTGAAGGAGTGGGCGGGCTGGGGCTACACGCTGATCGCCGTCGCGCGGAAGCGGTAATGGCCATCTCCGGCCTCGCGGCCAGGCCGGCTTCACGGGCCGCCGTGCGAGCGCGGGTGGATGCGATTCGGGTGGCGGTGCTGGGGCGCGCTGGGAAGGGGAATCTCGGCGAAGAGGCGCTCATTGCCTCCGTGTTCGATGGCGTGCGGCGCCGGTATCCGAACGCCACCCTTGCGGCGATTACCGCCGATCCGTCTGATACGGCCCGCCGCTACGGGATCACGACCCACGCCCTGGGCCGCCAGCGGACCACGGTACCATCCGCTGAACTGCAGGTTGCGCGTCAGGAAACCGCACGCGCGACGGCGACGCCGAATAACTGGGCGACGCGACTCAAGGCCGTCCCCCCTCTATATCGATTGGCGAAGGGTGTCCAGGAAGCCTGGCCGCTCCTGCGCCAGGCCTCGGGCGAGCTCCGGTTCCTGCGTTCGAGCTACCGCTTCGCTCGTCGCAGTGATCTCGTGATCGTCGCCGGCTCGCAGCAGCTGAATGACGATTGGGGGGGGCCGTGGTGGCACCCCTTCACCATGATGGGGTGGTCCCTCGCGGTTTGGGCCGCGCGCGTGCCGCTCGCGTTCTTGAGCGTCGGAGCCGGGCCGTTCCGATCGAGGCTGAGCGTGTGGTTCATGAAACTTTCCGTGCGACTTGCCGGGTATTGCTCCGTGCGCGATCAGGAATCGCGCATGTGCCTGCGCGCGCATGGGGTGAAGCACGATGTCCCCGTAGTTCCCGACCTGGTGTTTGGCCTTCGGGTGGCGCTCCCGCCCCACGCTTCGTGGCGCCCCGCGGGCGCGCGGCGGGTCGTTGGAATCAATACCATGCCCGCGTTCGACTCGGCGCGCTGGACCGACGCTGATCAGCCGGTCTACGACGCGTACGTGCGCACCATCGCCGAATTCGCCGACTGGCTGCTCCAGCGTGGCTACGACGTCGCGTTCTTTGCCACCCATGTCCGATCCGATCCAGATGTGGGGCGCGAGGTTCGATCCCACATGAGGCACCGCGAATCGACGCGAATCACGGAGCCACGGATCGATTCGCTCGAGGAATTGGTCGACACACTCGCGACTTTCGACGCGGTGCTCACCACGCGGTATCATGGCGCGCTGATATCGCTGCTCACCGGCAAGCCCGTCGTGGCGATCGCCTATCACCCCAAGACGCAGGATTTGATGGCAGCCGTTGGACTCTCGGCGCGTGTGGTGGACATTCGCGACCTGAGCCTCGCGGCGCTGCGGGACCGATTCATCACGCTTGAGCAGGAGGGCTGGCGCCTTCCGGAGGCGGTTCAGGAACGTCTGGCCGCGGCGCAGGCCGCGGTGGAGGCGCAGTACGACCGCCTGTTGGAGCTGGTGGACGAACCGCGCTAATTCAGTCGTGGCGTGCCCGCCACAGCCGTTTCGACGATTAGTGCAACCGCTTGCAAATAAATTAGTTATGCCTCTCTGCCGTGCGCACGCCTCTTGCCCGAGCGGCGGGAAGCGCCAGCGACTGGGAAGCGAGGAACAATCATGAAGGTGGTGCTCTTCTGCGGCGGGCTCGGCCTGCGGCTGCGCGAATACGACGAGAATCTCCCGAAACCCATGGTGCCGATCGGCTATCGACCGATTCTCTGGCACGTGATGAAGTATTACGCCCATTTCGGGCATCGCGACTTCATTCTGTGCCTCGGATATCGCGCCGACGTTGTCAAGAACTATTTCCGGAACTACGACGAGTGCGTATCGAACGATTTCGTGCTCTCCGGGGGGGGGAAGACTCTCGAACTGTTGCGCACCGACATAGAAGATTGGCGCATCACGTTCGTAGACACGGGGATCAATTCGACCATTGGTGAGCGGCTCAAGGCTGTCGAGCGGCACGTGCGCGATGAGCCGGTGTTCCTCGCGAACTACAGCGACGGCTTGACCGACCTGCCGCTCCCGGCGCAGCTCGAGCATTTCCATCGGCACGACGCGGTGGCGAGCTTCGTCTCGGTGAAGCCCGCGATCAGCTACCACTTCGTGACGGCGCGGAACGGCGGCGTCGTAACCGGGCTCGAAGACGTGGCGCGGACGGGGATGCGGATCAACGGCGGGTACTTCGTCCTGCGGCGGGAGATCTTCTCGTTACTGCACCGCGGCGAGGATCTCGTGACCGACGCCTTCCCCAGGCTGATCCCGGACGGGCGCCTGGTCGGGTACCGCTACGATGGCTTCTGGCAGTCCATGGACACCTTCAAAGACAAACAGCGCCTCGACGAACTGTACGCCCGGGGGGACGCGCCATGGGAGGTGGCGAAGCACGACGGGGGGGCGACCGGGAAGGATGCTCGCCCGCTCAGGCTACCCGCGTCCAGACGCCGAGCGCTGCACCGCTGAGATGCGCTCGCTCGAACTGAATGGCGCCGGTCGCCCACGCCGCGTACTGTGCCTGGGAGCACACGCAGACGATATCGAGATCGGCTGCGGCGGCACCGTGTTGCAGCTCGCCGATGCCGGTGCGGTGGAATTCACCTGGGTCGTGCTGAGCGGCGCTGGGGTGCGTGCCGACGAGGCGCGTTGTGCCGCATCCAAGTTCCTCGGTTCCGCGCCGGCAACCGTGATCGTCCAGACCTTCAGGGACGGGTTCTTCCCGTATGACGGCGGGGAGATCAAGGCGTTCTTCGAAGAGCTGAAGCAGCAGATCTCCCCGGACATGGTGTTCACGCACTATCGCGCGGATCGCCACCAGGATCATCGCGTGGTCTCGGACCTCACCTGGAACACATTCCGGGATCACCTGATTCTCGAATACGAAATCCCCAAGTGGGACGGCGATCTCGGCGCGCCCAATTGCTTCGTACCACTCGAGACCGACACGTGCCACCGCAAGGTCGAGCACCTGCTTACCGCATTTCGTTCTCAGACCAGCAAGCGCTGGTTCACGCCGGAGACGTTCCAGTCGCTGCTGCGGCTCCGAGGCATCGAGTCAGGCGCGCCGTCCGGTTATGCCGAAGCGTTCTACGCGCATAAGATCGTGTGTCGTGTCTAACTCACGCCGCGTCAGCATCGGTCTAGCCGTCTACAATGGTGAGGCCTTTCTGGCGCTCACTCTGGACTCACTCGTTGCGCAGACCTTCGAAGACTTCGAGCTGATTGTCTGCGATAACGCGTCGACCGACCGGAGCGGCGAGATTGCACAGGATTATGCACTGCGCGATCGCCGCATTCGTTACGTCCGCAATCCGGTCAACATCGGGGCAGGGGGCAACTACCGCCGGGCGTTCGCGGAAAGCCGCGCGCCGTACTTCCGCTGGTCGGCGGCAGACGATCTGTATGCGCCCGAATCGCTAGCGCGCTGCGTCGAAGTGCTCGACCGCGATTCCGCGGTCGTGCTCACCTATCCCAGGACCAAGTTCATCGACGAGCGTGGCGCGGTGCTGCGCGAGTACGACGATCGGTTGCACCTGATCTCGGCCCGCCCGAGCGAGCGCTTCATGCTCCTGATGGAGCGCCTGGGTTACTGCAACGCCCTATACGGGTTGATGCGGGCCGGCGCGATGCGGCGAACCCGCTTGACGGGCGATTACGTCGGGTCCGATATCGTGTTCCAGGCCGAGCTCGCGCTGTACGGGACGTTCTGGGAAATCCCCGAGCATCTCTTTTTCCGTCGTCTGCACGCCGCTGCGTCCTCGAGCATGAACGACGCGCAGATTCGCGCATTCTACGCCCCGGTTGCCACGCCCCGAAAATCCGCGCGGCATTGGCGTCATATGTGGGAGCACACCCGCTCGATCAGCCGGGCGCCGCTCCCGTTCACGGAGCGCGCCCGTCTCGCCGCGTATCTGATGGGCATGGCTATCGGTCAGCGCAGCGAGCTTTTCGCCGAGGCGCGCGGCGCGTTCCACCCATGATATCGCCGCTCGAAGCGCAGGCGTTCGAATCGACCCTCGCGCCCGATCGAACGGTGCGTCGCCGCCGCCTGGTCCTCGTCAGCTACCATCACTCGTCCGACGGAGCCATCGGAGGCATGCGTTGGTCGGGGTTGACCAAATATCTGGCGCGCCATGGCTGGACGAGCTGGATCGTCACCGCAGCGGCGGCCACAGGGCACCCAAACGTGATCTCGTGCCCGCGCCGGCCAACTTTGAACGACGCGTATCGCCGGCTGCGAGCCCGCAATGATTCAAGTGCGGGGAGTGACGCACCGGAAAGCGCCGGAGAGCTGGCCGGTGAGCCGCGGAGTGGGGTCGGGATCCTGGGCCGGCTGCGCCTCGAGGCCGCCGCGCTGCTCGCGATCCCCGACCAGGGGCGCGGCTGGATCCTGCGAGCGGCGCGAGCGGCCCGGAAGACCATCACGGAGGTGTGGCCTGACGCCGTGATCAGCACGGGTCCACCGCATTCGGCGCACGTGGCCGCGTGGCTCGCGACCCGGGGAACGGGCGTGCGTCGGTACGTGGATTTCCGCGACCCCTGGGCGGGTCCCACGACTGCCGCGTGGCTCAAGTTTCCGGAGCATCGCAGCCTGGTGTGGCGCGCCTGGACGGAGACGCTCGAACCAATGATTGTCCGCTCGGCCGCGGGCGTGCTGTGCAACACGCCTGAGTTTGCCGCTGCGCTCGGAGGGATCTATCCCGAGATCCCCGTGCACTGCGTGTCCAACGGCGTGGATCTCGACCTCTTGCCGCCCCGCGAAACCGAGCGGCTCCCGGGTCTCGCGCTTTCATATGTGGGAACGTTGTACGGTGGTCGTACCCTCCGCCCGATCCTCGCGGCGTTGCGCCTGTTTCTCGACCGCCATCCGAACGCGGATGCGAGTCTGCGCATTGCCGGTCACGTTGATGCGCAGAGCCTCGCGCGACTCGAGGCAGAGATCGGCGAGCTTCGACTCCGGGCCGTCGTTCACATCCTCGGTGTCTTGTCGCGCGCTGCGGCACTGTCGCTGGCAGGACGCTCTGGGCTCTCGATCGTGCTGGCGCAGGGGCAGGAGCTGCAGGTGCCGGCCAAACTGTACGAGCTGGTGGCGATGCAGGTACCGACGGTGGCGATCGCCGAGCCGGAAAGTGCCACGTTCAACGCGGCACAGCGCCTCGCGGCATGGGCCGTCGCTCCGGACGATATCCGCACGCTGGTGCGCGTCTTTGAGGGTGCAGCGGCACACGACATCGTGGCCAGCGCGCGACAGGCCGCTCGCACCGACGTCAGTTACGAGCGTCTGGCTGGAGAATTGAATGAGGTACTGCGCTGATGAGACTCCTCCACGTGCTCGCCCCCTCGCACGTCGGTGGCTTGGAGAGCGTGGTCCGGATGCTCGGACGCGGCCTCGTGCGCAATGGCCATGAGGTCCACGTTGCGGCAATACTCGACGCCGAGCCGGAGGCGCATCCCGTCATTGAGAACCTGCGGGCCGCGGGCGTCGACGTGCACCTGCTCATACTTCCCGGCAAGGCGTACTTCCGCGAGCGTGCCGAGATCAGGGCACTGTGCCGCCGCCTCATGCCGGCCGCCGTGCACACGCACGGGTATCGCGCCGACGTGATTGCTGCGGCCGCTGCTCGCCGGTCAGGCGTACCGGTGGTAACCACGCTGCACGGGTTCACCGGCGGCGGGTGGCGCAATCGCTTGTACGAGCGCATCCAACGCCGCGCAGTACGCCGTCACGCTGCGGTCGTCGCCGTGTCACGGCCGCTAGCGGAGCGAATGCGGCACGGCGGCGTGCCGGCCGAGCGCCTCGTAGTGATTCCCAACGCTTGGGATCAGGCAGCGATGCCGGCGTCGCTGTCGCGCTCCACAGCCCGCGAGCTCCTCGGCGTTCGAGGCGACCGGGCGCACATTGGTTGGGTGGGGCGCCTCACGGCCGAAAAGGGAGCGGACGTGCTGGTCGAGGCTCTTGCGAATCTGCACGATCTGCCGGTCGTCGCGTCGTTCGTAGGTGACGGACCAGAGCGCGCCATGCTCGAGCGTCGCGCGGCGAGCCTCGGACTCAATGGAAAGGTCCGCTGGCACGGGCTGCTTCCGGAAATGGGCCGTTTGTTTGCGGCGCTCGATGTTTTCGTCCTCAGCTCCCGGACCGAAGGCACGCCCATCGTGCTGTTCGAGGCCATGGCGAACGGCGTGCCGGTTGTGACGACGGATGTTGGGGGCGTGCCGGATGTAGTCTCGCCCACTGAGGCGTTGCTCGTGCCGAGTGACGAACCGCGAGCGCTGGCGGCCGCGATTCGCGAGACGTTAGCCGATCGCGCTCGGGCGGCCGGCCGAGCCGGGGCAGCCGCACGGCGACTGCAGCACGACTTCGCCGTCGAGCCGTGGATCGCGAAATACGAGGCGGTTTACGATCGGGTACAGGCACGCGCCTCATGAGCCTTCCGGTATTGTTCCTTGTCACCGCCGCGTCCGTCGTGGCGTATGCGTACGCCGGTTATCCCGGTTTGGTGTTGCTCTTCACCGTGCGCCACCCGCGGGCGCGCCCCGCGCCGGAGCCGCCGCAGTGGCCCATGATCACAATCACGCTCCCGGTGCACAACGAGGCCCGCGTGATCGCCGCCACGCTGGAACAGATCCTCGCGGCCGACTATCCCACCGATCGACGTCAGCTCCTCGTAATCTCCGATGCCTCGACTGACGGAACGGACCAGATCGTCGCCGCGTTTGCCGGCCGCGGCGTCGAGTTGCTGCGGCTCGACGCACGCCGCGGCAAAACGGCGGCCGAAAACGCTGCGGGTCCGTATGTGCGCGGCTCGATCGTGGTCAACACCGATGCATCGGTCCGGATCCACCCCGGCGCCTTGAAGGCGCTGATCGCACCGTTTTCCGACCCCTCGGTCGGCGTCGCATCATGCGCCGACGTGAGCGTTGGATTGGATGAATCACGAGGCGATGCAAATCTTGCCGAGTCGCGGTACGTAGGCTATGAGATGTGGTTACGCGGCATCGAGACGCAGCTTGCGAGCATTGTCGGTGCTTCTGGCTGCCTCTACGCCATTCGGACCGCGCTGCACCGCGAGTACGTTCCCGAAGCGCTGAGTCGCGATTTCGCCGCCGCGCTCGTTGCCTGGGAGCGCGGGTACCGTGCCGTTTCGGTTTCCCAGGCCATCTGCTATGTGCCCCGCGCGCGCTCGCTGCACCGCGAATACCGGCGCAAGCTGCGCACCATGACGCGTGGGCTCGAGACCCTGTGGTTCAAACGCGGCCTGCTCAATCCGTTCCGCTACGGCGTTTTCTCGTGGATGCTCGCGAGCCATAAGCTCGCGCGCTGGATCGTTCCATGGGCCCTGGTTGTCATGCTGGGGGCGGGCATCACACTCGCCCGCGCGAGTCTTCTGGCGCAGTGGGGACTCGGCATGATCGGCCTGGCGATCGGCGCGGCCATCCTGGGGTGGTTCTGGCCGGGAGGAGTACGGATGCCGGGGCCCATCGGCGCGCTCGCGTACGGGCTCAGCGGTCAAGTCGCCGCACTACACGCCTGGGTCAACGTCCTGCGGGGCGAACTCAATCCGATCTGGGAGCCCACCCGCCGAGAACGTCCACCGGGCTAAATCACGCCCCCTGAATCACCAGGCGCCGCGTTTGAGCGCCACGACGGGGAGCGTGAGCAGCAAGATTCGCAGGTCCTCGAAGAACGATTGACGGCGGATGTATCGCAGGTCGAGGTCCAGCTTGGCGCGGACGGAGTCTACCGACGTGTCGTAGTCGTTGGTGATCTGCGCGAGGCCGGTGATGCCAGGGCGAACCAGCTGCCGATGACCATAGCCCTCGATCTGCAGCCGCAGGTCAGCGAAGATCCGCGGCTGCTCGGGGCGCGGACCCACCACGTTCATGTCCCCCCGCAGGACGTTGAACAGCTGGGGCAGCTCGTCGAGTCGATACTTGCGCAGCACTCGTCCCAGCGTGGTCACGCGGGGGTCGTCAGGACGGGCCCACACCTGTCGTTCGGCATCGCCGCCCACGCGCATCGTGCGAAACTTGTAAATCGTGAACGGCTTGCCGCCATGATCGACGAATCGCCGACCGTTGCCGGTCGGATCCCCCAACGCACGCCGATCCAGCCCCACCCGCGTCTGCGCGTAAAGAATCGGTCCGGGTGAGGTGAGTTTCAACAGCACCGCGATGCACGCCATCAGCGGAGCGGTCACGACGATACCAAGGAAGGCGACCGTGACGTTGAGTGGTCGCCGTGCGCCTTCAGGCAGGGGATGGGGATGACGCACCGTGCGCGGAGCAGCGCGGCCAGCGAGCACGCTGGTCCGCGCCCGGGTGATGCTGATTTCTTCGGTACTGGTCGGTGGCATGGCGTCCGACCAAGGCAAGCACTATGCGGGAGTAAATCCCCGGTGGGCGTTTTGCAACTACTTGAAATGCAGTATCTTAGCGCTTCATGGTTTGGCCGTGTCGGGATGTCGCGACGTAGCGTCCGGGCGGCTCCTGTTGAAGCGCGGCGACAGCTGAAGCCCGCTCACTCCGTTGCAGGAAGTTGGGGCGAATCGGACCCGTCGCCCTCGACCGGCCCGACGAGCAGCCGCCGGTGCAATCCTTGACGCTCCATCAGGCGGTACAGCGTCGTTCGGTCAACCCCGGCGATCCTCGCGGCGCGGGACATGTTCCCGTCCGCCAGATTCACGAGCTGTTCGAGGTAGGTGCGCTCGAACTGCGCGAGGAGGCGCTCGCGAGCGACGTGGTAGCTCTGGTCTATCGCGGCCTCGGACTCTGGCGCGGACTGCGCCCCGACGGCTGGTTCTGCCGGCAGATCTTCGTTCACGGCGCCCCCGAGCACCGGGATGTCGCTGGGCTGGATATCGCTCCCCGGTTCCACGAGCACGACCGTATGCTCGATCACGTTCTGTAACTCGCGCACATTCCCCTTCCAGGGTCGCCCGCAGATGGCGCGCATCGCTGCCGGGGAGATACGGGGAGGGGCATCGCTCGACTCGCGATGCTTACGCCAGTAATGGGTGAGGAAATGGTTTGCCAGAACGGGGATATCCTCGCGACGCTCGCGGAGCGGCGGCACGTGGATCGGGACGACGCGCAGCCTATAGTACAGGTCCTCGCGAAGTGTGCCTGCGGCGACTGCCTCCTCCGGGTTGCCGTTCGTACAGGCAATGAAGCGCACGTTGACGACTGCATCCGTCGTTTCGCTTCCGACGCGACGCACGACTCCGTCCTGGATCACGCGCAGGAGCTTCGCCTGGATCGGCTTGGACATCTCGACCAGCTCATCGAGCAGCAGCGTGCCGCCATTCGCCGCCTCGAGGAGCCCCGGTTTGTCGCGCACCGCGCCGGTGAAGGCCCCCCTGACGTGTCCGAACATCTCCGATTCGAGCAGCGCTTCGGGAAGCGCAGCGCAATTCACGGCAACGAGGCCACGACTCGAGCGGCGGCTGTGGGCGTGGATGAACTGGGCGATCAATTCCTTGCCCGACCCACTCTCGCCGGTGATGAACACGGAGGCGTCGGTGGCAGCCACGCGGCGGGCCAGCTCGATCGCGCGCCGGAATGCCGGGGCGGCTCCAAGGACCGATACCTTCTCGCTGTTCCCGTGGTGTTTCTCGAACTCCTCCTGCAACGATCGCGTTTCGCGGGCCACCATGACGGTGTGGGCCGCGCGGCCGAGCAGGATCTCGAGGTGCGTGGCGGAAAACGGCTTGGGCAGGTAGTCCCACGCGCCGGCACGCAGTGCCTCGATGCTCGAGGCCACGCTCGGCGTTCCGGTCATCACGATGACCAGCGCGTCCCGATTGGTCTCCAGGCACAAGCGGAGCAGCTCCATGCCTGGAACCTGCGTCATGTACAGATCGAGCAGCACGACGTCGAACCGGGTCCGCTTGAGGATTTCGAGCGCTTCCTGCCCGCGTCCGGAGGTCGTGACGTTGTAGCCGGCCAGTTTCAGGACATTGGCGCAGCTCTCCCGCAACGAGCGCTCATCGTCGGCAATGAAGATGCGCAGGCTGGAGCGGATTTCCGGGGAAAGCGGCAGCAGTGTCGCGACATCAGGCACATCGCCACGAGGCGAGGTGCCCGAATGCGCTTCAACTGCAGAAGGAATGTCGCGCTCTGCCTTCATGCCATGGCCCCTCGGCGTTCGTGCGAGTCCACACCCCCACACCCGGGCACACGATGTCTCGGTCCGCCTCGGCACACGCACGGACCGGGCCGACACCGTGTAGGGGCGATTGGCTTGGCTGTGAAGATACCCTGTGGCGTCCGTGCAACAAGAACCTGGATCACATGTGCGGCTGTGGATTGCGCACAACAGCGCTTGCCTCGCAGCCCAGTCGCCCGGGGAATCGTGGCTTGGCGCAGAACGTGCCACTCGAGGCCCGGCTACTCATCACAACCATTTTCGTGGAGCAGTCGTGCCGAATTTGGGAGCTGACGACCACCTCCCGCCAACGGGAGCCGCGGCAGTCGATTCGGCCATCGGCAAGCCGCTCGTCGGCACGATCGGCTCGGCCCCTGCGCCTATCCCCTCCGTCCCCTCCCTTGCGGGCGAGGAGGACGGCATCGATTGGAGCCGATACCTCGCGACTCTTTCACGCCACCGCTGGTGGATCGTGCTGGCGGTCGCTCTGGGGTCATTCGGCGGGTATGCGGCGACCCGCGTCATCAAGCCGGTGTACGTCGTACAGGCGACGGTTTGGGTCGATCAGCCCGATCGGGTGGAACAAGAGCAGGGGCCGATCCGCGAAGGGCATCTGCTGGAGGCAGTCGCTTGGGTGGATCTGCTTCGCTCGTTCGCGGTTCTGGACAGCGTCGTGCGAGAACGGCACCTCTACATCTCCACCGGAAGCACGCGCGATACGCTGGCGCTCGTCGGGTTCGATATCGCTGATCGGTTTCGTCCGGGGGCATATGGCGTTACCGTCGCTCCTGACGGCCGGAGTTACACCCTCACGAGCTTGAGCGACAAGATCGTCATCGAGCATGGGACGGTGGGCGATTCCATCGGCCGCCGGATCGGATTTCTCTGGGTGCCGCCCGCGGGCGCGCTCGCCGCCGGCCGGACCATGAAATTTCGGCTCGTGATGCCGCGCGATGCCTCGCGCCGCCTGTACGAGGAGTTGAGCGCGCATCTGGCGGAGAACGGGAGTTTCATGGCGCTGCAGCTCTCCGGGACGGACCCGGGCTCGATCGCCGCGACGATGAACACGCTGGTCGACCGGTATGTGCAGGTCGCTGCCGAGCTGAAGCGCGCCAAGCTTACCGAGCTCACGCACATTCTGAGTGATCAGCTCACCTCTGCGGCGTCGAATCTGCGCGATGCCGAATCGGCTCTCGAAGTATTCCGCGTGCACACAATCACCATGCCGTCCGAGCAGGCGACGCCCGTCGCGCCGGGATTGCAGGAAACGCGCGATCCGGTGTTCAGGAATTTCTTCGAGATGCGCATCGAACGGGAGCAGCTCAGCCGGGACCGCCTCGCGATTGAGCACGCGGTATCCGGAAGCGCGGATTCGGACGCCCTCGAACAGCTCGCGGTTGTTGGGGCGGTGCAACGTTCGTCGGAGCTGACGGAGGCGCTGCACGAACTGACCGCGAAACGCGCGGAGCTTCGGGCGCTACACTATCGGTACACGGATGAATTCCCGACCGTGCGCCACACGGAAGAGGCGATCGAAACCCTGCAGCACAAGACGATTCCCGCGCTCGCCCACACGCTGTTGGGGGAATTGCAGGCGCGCGAGCAGGTGCTCGACAGCCTGGTCGGGTCTGCGGGTTTCGAGCTGCGGCAGATCCCGCAGCGCGCGGTGGAAGAGGCACGGTTGCGGCGCGAAGTCGTCATCGCGGAGGCGATGTACACGACGCTGCAGCAGCGTTACGAGGAGGCCCGCCTCGCCGCCGCCAGCACCATCCCGGACATCCGGGTGCTCGACCCGGCCGTAGTGCCTCAGCGCCCGGTCAAGAACACGAAGACCCGCTTTCTCCTCATGGGTCTGATCGGTGGCTTGGGAATGGGCTTGGCAGGCGTCGTGCTCGCGGATCGGCTCGACACGCGGATCCGCTATCCGAAGCAGGTGACCCATGAAATGGGACTGGCGATTCTCGGTGCGATTCCGCGCCTTCCAAAGGAAGCGCGCGACGACGACATGGACCAGTCGTTCCAGGTGCTCGAGGCGTTGCGCACACTGCGGCTCAACATCGCACACGCGTACGGGACCGGGCCGATCCTCCTCACGATCACGAGCCCCGGCCCGGGAGATGGAAAGTCGTTCGTCGCGAGCAATCTCGCGCGCGCGTTTGCTGATGCGGGACAACGCACACTACTCATCGACGGGGACGCGCGCCGCGGCGTCGTGCATCGTGTGCTGGGCGGTAGTCGGAAACCCGGGCTCATCGATTGCCTGAGCGACCAGGTGGAGATTGATGCCATCCTCCAGCCGACCGATCACCCGCTGCTGCGGTTTGTCGCGAGTGGCACCCGACAGGGAGATGCACCGGAGCTCCTCGGATCTCCCGTCATGATTCGCGTCCTCACGTGGGCACGCGCGAACCACGAAGTCGTGATCGTCGACAGTCCTCCGCTCGGGGCTGGTGTCGACCCGTTTGTGCTCGGGACGTTGACTGGGAGTCTGGTGCTCGTGCTCCGTACCGGCTCCACCGACCGCGCCCTCGCGCAGTTCAAGCTCGAGGGAATCGATCGGCTGCCCATCCGGGTGCTCGGGGCCATACTCAACGATGTGCGGGCGAGCGGTGTGTACCGCTACTACGGCTACCTCTCGGGGTATAGGGCCGAAAGCGAGCCAAGGCGCGCCGCGCGGGCGTTGCCGTTCAGGGGGGGAAAAGCCGAGGGAGTGACGTCCTAACTACGTCGACGCTTGCCCGAAGGCCCGCAACCAGCCGCCGGCGGGGTCGATGCGCGCGGCCTTTAGGGCGCTCGTTGCGCGCAGGATCGTCTCGACCGCGTCAACCGATGTCTCGTGGAAGTCGCTCACGCCGTAATAGCCGGCGTGCACGGGCGGCGGCGTGGGGGCGCTTTGGACGGCGTTGGCCAGGCGCTCGGCGGTCTTCACGCACCCGGCGGGACTCGCGTCGATTGCCACCACCGCGAACTCCGTCGGCCCGAGACGGCCGATGGCGTCAGACCGCCGTCCCACCGTCTTGAAGACGTCGGCGACGACGCGGACGGCGTGCTCGACGTCGGCTTGCCGGGTTCCGTCGTCCGGGTCCACGTCGGGCGCGATCACGATACAACCGAAGGCGGCGTGCTTGCGGGCCGCCTGCGACCCGAGCTCCTGGGCGCGGCGGGCGAGTCCGCGCATGTTGTAAAACCCCGTATCGGGGTCGATCAATCCTTCTTCGCGGGCTCGATCCGAGTCTCGTTTTGCCTGGGTGAGCGCTTTGATGCGCAGCAGGAGTTCTTCGGCATCGAGGGGCTGCCCCAGATGATCCCAGGCGCCGGCCCGCAACGCGTCGATACGTCGCTGCCGGGTGGGCGGGTTGGCACTCACGATGAGAATCGGGGTGCTGGAGCGCAGCTGCGGGTCCTGGCGCAGCGCGCGGCACACGTCCAGGCCATCGCTCGACGTCAGGGTGCTGTCGATGATGATCAGGTCCGGCTGGGCGGTCCGCGCCTGCTCGAGCACACGCTCACGCGTGTTCACCCGCAGCACGTCGAAGCCGTTTGGTCCCAGGATACTTTCCAGAGAGCGACTCGACCATTCGTGCGTGCTGGCGATCAACACGAGCCGCGGTTTCCCTGCCACTGCCGTGTCTGGCATTTCCCAGCGTCGTCCTTTCGTGGACTGCGCCATTAATGTAGAGATGGCTCGGTCCCGTCGCGTTAGCAGGAGTCATGCGCTGTCGCGCACGGAGACGCAAGTTCTATTTCGTGAAGCGTTTATGAACTCGCGCCAGGCGTGTTGGCCGCGGGAAATCGCTGCGCCTGAACGACACTGCTCGGCTGATTGACGCGCCACCGCAACGGCAGAACGCGCGATTTCACTCGATTCCCCCAGATGAAAAAATGCTAAGTCGTGCTCGCACTAGACATTCTACCTGCATCCCCCACCCATTCGGCCAGCGGTCCCAAACTTGAAATCCCGCGCTCCCCGGCGACACCTAGATCTGCGCGAGGGAGATCGGCAAGTGTGCGGGATTGTCGGATACGTCGGTGAACGTGAAGCCGCGCCCATTCTGCTCGAAGGGCTCAGGCGGTTGGAGTATCGCGGATATGATTCGGCTGGTCTGGCCGTGCAGACCGGACGGGGGATTGTCACCCGGAAACTGGGAGGTCGGGTCGAGGGGCTTGCGACCCATCTCACCCGCCTCCCCGTTCACGGCACGGCCGGCATCGCGCACACGCGCTGGGCGACCCATGGGGCGCCCAACGAGCGGAACGCGCATCCGCACATCGATTGCCGGGGGCAGATCGCGCTGGTGCACAACGGCATCATCGAGAACGCGGAAGCCCTGCGCGCCGCGCTCGAGCGCAACGGTCACCGGTTCTACACGGAAACCGACACCGAAACCCTGGCCCACCTGATCGAAGAAGAACCGGGCGACACGCTCGAAGCGCGCGTCATTGCAGCGCTGCAGCACGTCGAAGGGACGTATGGACTGGCCGTGATCGCCGCCGACGAGCCGGAGAAGATCGTCGTGGCGCGGCGCGGTTCTCCGGTGCTGCTCGGCATCGGGAATCACGAATACTTCGTGGCCTCGGACGCGTCCGCGGTGCTTGAGCACACCCGCAAGGTCGTCTATCTCGACGACGGCGACGTCGCCGTGCTCACCCCGCGCGGGTACCAGGTGCTCGACCACTACTCCCAGATCCAGCCTCGCGAAATCGACGCGATCTCCTGGGACCTGGAGGCGCTCGAGCTGGGCGGCTACGCGCATTTCATGCTGAAGGAGATCTTCGAGCAGCCCGAGACGGTGCGCCAGACGCTGCGCGGCCGTCTGTTGGACGACGGACATTCCCGGTTGAACGGCCTGAACTTGTCGCTCGAGGAGTGCGCGGGCATTCGCCGGATCGTGATCGTGGCGTGCGGCACGTCGTGGCACGCGGCGCTGGTCGGCCGATATCTCATCGAGGAGCTGGCACGGATCCCCGTCGTGGTCGAATATGCCTCGGAGTACCGCCACCGCATCCAGCTGGAGATTCCCGGCACCCTGGCGATCGCCATCTCGCAGTCGGGCGAGACGGCCGACACGCTGGAGGCGATGCGCGTAGCCGCGCAGGCGGGGTCTCGCGTGCTCGGCATCGTGAATGTCGTCGGCAGCACCATCGCGCGCGAAGCGGATGGCGGGATTTACCTGCACGCGGGACCGGAAATCGGCGTCGCGTCAACGAAGGCGTTTACGTCGCAGATCGTCGCGCTGGCGTTGTTCGCGCTCTATCTCGGGCAGCAACGAGGGCTATCCGGTATCGCGGCGCGCGACGTCGCCTGCGGGCTCTCGCAGCTGCCGGATCTCGTGGCTTGCACACTCGAGCTTGAGCCCCAGATTCGAGCGATTGCGGAGGAATACGCCGGAGCGGCCAACGTACTGTATCTGGGCCGGGGAGTGAATTTTCCAGTGGCGCTCGAAGGTGCACTCAAGCTGAAGGAGATCAGCTATATCCACGCCGAGGGTTATCCGGCGGCGGAAATGAAGCACGGACCGATCGCGCTGATCAACCCCGACATGCCGGTTGTGTGCGTCGCGCCGAAGGACGATGTGTACCAAAAGGTCGTGTCGAACATGCAGGAAGTAAAAGCACGGGGGGGAAGGATCATCGCGGTGACCTCGGAGGGAAACGGCAACCTGGGTGGGCTGGTCGCGCATCAGTTGCGCGTGCCGTCCTCCCTGCCGCTGTTCTCGCCCGTCCTGACGGTCATCCCGCTTCAGCTGCTCGCCTACCACATTGCGGTGCTCCGCGGCTGTGATGTGGACCGCCCGCGCAACCTCGCGAAGAGCGTCACGGTGGAATGATGCGATCATTTTACCATGCGTTGGGCATCCTCGTGTTCCTCGCGGGCTCGGCCTTTGGTCAGGAATCGCAGGGCGCATGGGACACGCGACGCGACTACACCACACGCTCCCAGCTCGAAGCGCTGGTGTTGCGCCTCGACTCGACCTCGCGCCGGGGCAGGGACAATGAGTCGGTGAACGAACTCGCCCTCGTTCGCAAGCGCCTGGTCGACGGCGACTTCCAAAGCGGCGACCGGGTTTTTCTCATCGTCGAGGGCGAGCAGGTGCTCTCCGACACGTTCACCGTGGACGATGGGCGATCGATTACCCTGCCGAACCTCGGCGTCATCTCGCTGCACGGCGTGCTGCGCGCCGAGCTCGAAGACTCGATGCGCGCCAAGCTGTCGTTCTACATCCGCGACCCCGTTATCCATGCGCGGGCGCTGATTCGCATCGCGGTACTCGGCGAGGTGAATCGCCCGGGATACTATCTCGTTCCTCCGGGCAGTCAGATCGAGGACGTCCTGATGACGGCCGGCGGTCCGACGCGAGACTCCAATGTCAGGGGAATGACCATCCAGCGCACCGACGGCCAAAGCTGGAGCAGCGACGACATCCATCGCGCGATTGCCGACGGCCGGACCCTGGACCAACTCGGGATCCGCTCGGGCGACCAGTTGGTGATGCCCCGCCATCATGCCATGGGCCAGACCATCATGCTGTTCAGCGCGATCGTGACAACGGTTCTCGCGATCGCGACCCTGGCGCACATCCACCCCTGATGCCGCCGTACCGCCGCACCGTCCTCTCCGTCGTCGGCGCACGCCCCAACTTCATGAAGCTCGCGCCGCTCGTCTGGCAGCTCGAGCGCCGCCCCGATGTCCGACACGTCATCGTCCATACCGGCCAGCACTACGACGCCAACATGTCGGATGCGTTCTTCACGAATCTGGGCATCCCCGATCCCGACTGCACGCTCGGCGTGGGCTCGGGCTCGCATGCCGTGCAGACCGCGGCAATCATGCAGCGCTTCGAGACGATCTGCACCGAGACGCGCCCTGACTGCGTGGTGGTGTATGGAGATGTGAACTCGACGCTGGCGGCCGTCCTGGTGGCGGCGAAGCTCAGAACCCCGGTGGCGCACGTGGAAGCCGGATTACGGAGCCGCGACCGCACGATGCCCGAGGAGATCAATCGCGTCGTCACGGACCAGCTCTCGGACCTCCTCTTCACGCCGTCGCGCGACGCCGACGCGAATCTTCGCGCGGAGGGAATTCCCGCCGAGCGGATTCGGTTCGTCGGCAACATCATGATCGATTCGCTCGAGCGCCTGCTTCCTGAAGCCCTGCGCGCGAATGCGGCCGCCCGGCGGGGTCTCGCGGCACACCAGTACGTCGTGGTGACCTTGCATCGGCCCTCGAACGTCGATGATCTGCCGACGCTCTGTGCATTGCTCCAGGCGCTGGCCCAGGTGAGCGAGGAAGTGCCCGTGTGCTTTGCCGTGCACCCGCGCACCCGCGTGCGGATCCGGAATGCGGGGCTCGAGTTGTCGCCGCGCCTCATGCTCGAGGATCCGCTCCCCTATCCGGAGATGCTGAGCCTCGTGCACTCCGCCGGCGTGGTGGTCACGGACTCAGGGGGGCTCCAGGAAGAGACGAGCTACCTGGGTGTTCCCTGTCTCACGGTACGGCCCAACACCGAGCGGCCGGTCACGCTCACGCTGGGCACGAACCGCCTCATCGCCCCTACCGGCGCAAGCGTGCTCCGAGGCGTGAGGGCGGCGCTCGATGCGCCGCGACCGCCACGGCCCGTCATTGAAGGGTGGGACGGCCGCACGGCGGAGCGGATCGCGGCTGTGCTCTGCGACACCGAAATCGCCCAGTCATAAATCACGTAAAACACATAAAACCAAAGTTTTCGGGCGCGTTTCGCCCGTAGCGCCGAGGCTCGAACAAGCGCATATTCCCGCGCTCCCTGTGACCCCGCGCACGCTGACTCGACGTCACTCGCCAAGAGTTCCCGGCCAGCCGGTCCACGGCGAGTCGGGGGCGGAGCTTGCGTCAGATCCGATTCTGTTCGGCGCCGCGCAGCGGGTCCTGGCCCACTGGCACGCCGAGTTTGGCGCCGAAGCGCCCGGGACGGGGGGCCCGAGCGTGGTCGACCTGCTCTCGGCCCTGACTCTCGCCATCCATCAGCGCGAGATCGATCCGCGATCGCCGGTCGACGAGGGGCTGCGTTCGCCGCTCGCATACCGTTTGCTCGAGCTGCTCAGAAAAGAGCTGGTGCTTGGTCCCGGCCGCGACGGCGCCACCGCGCGGCGTGCCCCTGAGCTGCTCGTGGCGATCGAGCTGATTCGCGAAGAAATCGAGCACGCGTCGCCGGCGGGCCTCCATCTATTGGTGGAGGTGGCGCACGATCTCCAGTCGCCGCTTACGTCGATTCTCTTCCTTACGGATACGCTGCAGCGCGGCCAGAGCGGGCCGCTCACTGAATTGCAGCGCTGGCAGCTCGGGTTGATCTACGGCGCGGCGCTGGGGTTGAGCGCTGTGACGAGCGACGTGGTCGAGTTGGCGCAGTCGGGCGGCCATCTGCTCGAGGCCGAGCCGGTACCACTCTCCGTGCACGCCATGTTCGAGTCGGTGCACGACATCGTGCGTCCCGTGGCGGAGGAGAAGCGGCTCGCGCTGCGCTTCCTGCCGCCGCCCACCGATCAGCGGTTGGGACATCCGCTCGCGCTCACGCGCGTGCTGCTCAACCTGACGACGAACGCCCTCAAGTTCACCGAGCACGGCTTCGTCGAGCTGCAGGCAAAGGAAACCGAGAGCGGCAACCTCGAGTTTTCCATCACGGACTCGGGGCGAGGACTCGATCCCGACGTGCTGGAGCGGCTGTACGCGCCCTTCAAACCCGATAAATCCCGGAAGGGCGGCCACGCGTTTTCGGGCACGGGGTTGGGGCTCGCGATCTGCCGCAAGCTGGTCGAGGCGCTGGGAGGGCAGCTCGGTGTGGAGACCGAAGCGGGCAAGGGTACGCGCTTCTTCTTCGAGCTCGAGCTGCCGCCGAGCGAGCTTCCGGCCCGCGTGCCGCAGTATGCCAAGTACCGGTTCCAGCGCCGCCAAACCGATCGGCGCACGGGCCGCGACCGCCGCAGCCAGGTGCAGTTGCCGCGCTCGCAGGAACGCCGGTCGGGAGTGGACCGGAGAGGAAGCGGGGGCTCGAACCTGACCAGCGCCTGACGCGAGTGCACTGGCGGCCGCCCGGCCGCCGTCGGTAATTTCCGCGCCGCAGCCTCGTTTTCCACCTTTCGAACGCCGTGTTCGCCGTCAGATCGGGAGCGACCCTGAAAAGTGTAACACAACCCGTCCCGTCTGAGTCCAGTGCCGCACGACATCTTCCTGTTCGAGACCGCCTGCGCCTGCAGCAGAGCGCGCCGGAAAATTTGCGTCGTCACCTGTTCCGGGATGTGCGGCGGTTCACCGTGCTGCTCGGAGCCGATTTCGGAGTGGTCGCGGCCCTCACGGGCGTGCTGGTTCCGCTCGGCTACCAGACGGTGCCCGGGATCGAGCATACCGGCCAGGGATTCACGAGCGCCTGGCATCTCGCGGTGGCCGTGATCGTCGCGCTCACCGTCACGGGCAACTACGGGCAGGGACATGAGCGGCGCAATCCGGCACGCCTGTTCGTGGGATGCGCCCTCGCGGCCGCGCTGCCGCTCTGGGGGGTGGTCTGGACCCGGCCGATCGATCTCGTGTTTGCGGAATATTCCTTCACCACGCTGCTGCTGTGGGTCTCGTTGCTGGCGGAACGCGTGCTGCTCGACCGGGTGGTGGCCCGCGTGGCGCGACCGGAGCAGAACGCGGCGCGTACGGTGTTCGTGGGCACGGCGCAGGAGTGCCGCGATGCCGCCCAGAACCCGGCGCTCGATCTCGCGAGCGGCCATCGCTCGGTGGGGTTCATCGATGTGCACCTCCCGCCGGCGTTCGATGCGCTGGGTCACATCGACCATTTCGAGGCGCTGCTGCGGTCGTCGCGGGCGGAGGCGGTGGTGCTGAGCAGCCACCTGCCGCCGCTCAGGATTCGTCAGGTTGCCGATGCGGCGCTCGCGGCCGGATGTGAGATGCTCGTCATACCGCGCGCCCTGGAAATGTCGGGCGTCGAGCCGGCGCTGGTGCGGCGCTCCGGACACACGCTGATCGAGCTGACCACGCCGCGGTTGCGCGCCCAGCAGCAGATCGTGAAGCGGCTGCTAGACGTTGCGGGCGCGGGCGTCGGCATCGTGCTGTTGAGTCCGTTGCTCTGCGCCATCGCCGCGTGGGTCAGGCTCGACTCGCCGGGGCCCGTGCTGTTTCGCCAGGCGCGCGTCGGACGCGGCGGGCGGCTGTTTCGGATCATCAAGTTTCGCACGATGTATCACGGGGCGGAGGCACAGCGCGAGCGGCTCGAGGCGAAGAACATTTACGGCGACGGGCGGCTGTTCAAGATTCGCAGCGATCCGCGCGTGACCCGGGTAGGGCGGTTGCTCCGCACCCTGAGCCTGGACGAGCTGCCGCAGCTGTTCAACGTGCTGTGGGGCGACATGGCGCTGGTCGGCCCGCGCCCGCCGCTGCCGTCGGAAGTCGAGCGCTACGAGGCGCATCATTATGCGCGCTTCGACGTGAAGCCCGGGATCACCGGCCCGTGGCAGGTATCGGGACGCAATGAAATCACGGAGTTCGAGCGGGTGCTGTCACTCGAGACGGCGTACATCCGGAACTGGTCCCTGGCGCGCGACGTGGCAATCCTGGCCAGGACAATTCCGGCGGTCCTCGCCAGACGCGGGGCGCACTGAGTCGATCGTGCGCCAACGGAATTGCAGCGCGGAGCGCGGAACATCAATCCCAGCCTGAGGTGAAATGACCGATCATCTTATCGCCCCACACGGTGGCAAAGGCCTGATCAATCTCGTCGTGGGGGAGGGGCGACAAGCCGAGCTCAAGGAAGCGTCGCGCCTGTGGCCATCCTGGGACCTCACCGCGCGGCAGCTGTGCGATCTCGAGCTGCTCCTGAATGGCGGGTTCTCGCCGCTCGACGGCTTCATGCGGCGTGCGGACTATGACACCGTGCTCAAAGACATGCGGCTCGCGAACGGCGCGATCTGGCCGATGCCGATCACGCTCGACGTGACCGAAGCGTTTGCGGAGCAGCTCAAGGCCGGAACGACCATCGCCCTGCGCGATACCGAGGGCGTGATGCTCGCCGCGCTCCAGGTCGAAGACGTGTGGCGGCCGGACCGCGAGGCGGAAGCGAGCGCCGTATTCGGAACGACGAATCGCGAGCATCCCGGTGTGGCGTACCTGCTCGACAAGAGCAACCCCGTCTATGTGGGCGGCCGGCTCGAGGGCTTGCAGCTCCCGCTGTACTACGATTTCCGCGCGCTGCGCTGCACACCCGCGGAGATCCGGGCCGAGTTCTCGCGCCGCGCCTGGCGGCGCATCGTGGCGTTTCAGACGCGCAACCCCATGCATCGGGCACACCAGGAGCTGACGCTGCGCGCGGCGAAGCAGGCCAACGCCAACCTGCTGATTCACCCAGTGGTCGGAATGACCAAGCCGGGCGATGTCGATCACTACACCCGCGTGCGGGTGTATCAGGCCTTACTGCCGACCTATCCCCCGAATTCGGCGATGCTCTCGCTCCTGCCGCTGGCCATGCGCATGGGCGGACCACGCGAAGCCGTGTGGCACGCGATCATTCGGAAGAACTACGGCTGCACGCACTTCATCGTGGGCCGAGATCACGCGGGGCCAGGGAAGGACTCGAGCGGCAAGCCGTTCTACGGTCCCTACGACGCGCAGCAGCTGCTCTCGAAGCACGAACAGGAGCTGGGCATCGCGATGGTGCCGTTCCTGCAGATGCTCTACGTGCCCGAGCTGGACAGCTACTTCCCCGAGGATGCCGTGCCGGAAGGCGCGAAAACGATCGACATCTCTGGCACCGAGCAGCGCCGCCGCCTGCAGCGCGGCATCGAGCTGCCGGCGTGGTTTACCTTCCCCGCGGTCGAGCGCGAGCTGCGGCGCAGCTCACCGCCGCGCGCGCGTCAGGGATTCGTGGTGTTCTTTACGGGGCTCTCGGGGTCCGGGAAATCCACGATCGCCAACGTGCTGCTCGTGAAGCTGCTCGAAATGGGCGGCCGGCCCGTGACGCTGCTCGATGGCGACCTGGTGCGCAAGAATCTGTCCTCCGAGCTCGGGTTCTCGAAGGAGCATCGTGACATCAACATCCGGCGCATCGGGTACGTAGCATCGGAGATCGCGAAGCACCGGGGCATCGCCATCTGCGCGCCCATCGCGCCCTACGACAAGACGCGCAAAGACGTGCGCGCGCTCGTGTCCGAGCACGGGGCATTCATTCTCGTGCACGTGGCGACGCCGCTCGAAGTGTGCGAGGCCCGCGATCGCAAAGGCCTGTACGCCAAAGCGCGCGCGGGCATCGTGAAGGAGTTCACCGGGATCTCGGATCCCTACGAGGCGCCGGATGATGCCGAGCTGGTCATCGATACGACCGACATCTCGCCGGCGGAAGCGGCACAGCAGGTCCTGATGTACCTCGAAGGAGAGGGATTCATCAGCGCGAACCTGAACGGCGACGACTAGTGCTCGCAGTCGTCCTGGCTGGTGGCCTCGGCACCCGGCTTCGAAGCGCGGTCCCGGATCTCCCCAAATGCCTGAGCCCCGTGCTCGGCCGGCCGTTCCTCGCACACGTGCTCGATCACCTGAAACGCCAGGGCGTCGAACGCGTGGTGATCGCGATTGGCTACAAGGGCGACGCGATCCGGCGCGAGTTCGGCGACGGTCGCGATCACGGGCTCACGATCTCCTATGCCGACGACGGCCTCGAGCCACTGGGGACCGGAGGCGCGATCGCGAACGCGCTGCGGAGCGCACGCGGACCCGATGATGAGCCGGTGCTCGTGGTCAACGGCGACACGCTGTCCGCATTTGATGTCGCGGAGCTGGCCCGCACGCATCACGCGACGAAGGCGCAGCTGGTACTGTTCGCCGTGCCGGTATCCAACGGCACGCGGTACGGAGCGCTCGAGCTCGGCGCCGACGGGTCGATTCTCAGCTTTCAGGCCCAGGGTTCGTCGTCCTCCGCGCTGGTCAACGGCGGCGTGTACTGGGGCACGCGGCAGGATTTCCTGAGCGTGCTGCCGGCGCGCGGCCCTTCGAGCTTCGAGCAGGACATTCTGCCGCCGCTCGCTGGACGCGGGCTGTTCGCGGTGCGGGGCGGGGGACGCTTCCTCGACATCGGCGTGCCGGAGGGCTACCGGCGGGCGGAGGCGGTGCTGCGCTCGGAGAGCGCGCCGCCGTTGGTGCGGGCGCGGGCGCCGCTCCGCATCAGCTTCGCCGGCGGCGGCACGGATGTCTCGCCCTACTGCGACGAGCGCGGCGGCGCGGTGCTCTCCGCCACGTTCAACAAGTACGTCCACGTGTCGCTCGTGCCCACTGCCGATGACCGCATGGGCCTGCATTCCCTCGATTACCAGACCTCCGTGCATTACGATCTGGCCGACGCGCTCGCGTTCGACGGCCGGCTCGATCTCATCAAGGCGTGCATCAAGCGGGTGTATCCCGACCGCGACAAAGGGTTCGATATCCACGTCCATGCCGACGCGCCGCCCGGAACGGGCGCGGGCGCCTCGTCGGCCGTGGTGGTCGCCGTGCTCGCGGCGCTGCGCGAGTGGCTGCGATTGCCGATGACGGAATACGAGCTCGCCGAGACCGCGTTTGCCGTGGAACGGTGCGACCTGAAGATCGCCGGCGGACGCCAGGATCATTATTCGGCCGCGTTCGGCGGGTTCAATTTCATCGAGTTCGGGCCCAGAGGGGCGATCGTGAACCCGCTGCGGATCCGGCCGAGTATCGCGAGCGAGCTGGAAGAGCGGCTCGTGCTCGTGTACACGGGCGGCTCGCGCGTGTCCGGAGGGATCATCGCGGACCAGGTGCGGCGCTACCGGGCGGGCGAGCCGGAAGCCGTGCAGGCGATGGACGACCTGAAGGCGCTGGCCAACGAATCGCGGCGCGCGCTCTTGTCGGGCGACCTGGACGCGTTCGGCGCGATCACGCACCGGGCGTGGCAGAGCAAGAAACGCATGTCCGATCGCATCTCGAATCCGGCGCTGGACGCGCTGTACGATGCCGCCCGCTCGGCCGGCGCCATCGGCGGCAAGGTGACGGGAGCCGGCGGCGGTGGCTACATGTTCTTCGTCACGCGGTACGATGGCCAGCAGGCGGTGGTCCAGGCGCTCCAGCGCGCGGGATGTCAGTTCGTGGACTTCTCCTTCGAGAGCGCGGGCGCGCGGGCCTGGCGGGTCGCCGAATCCGGTCTGGTTGGGTGAACATCGCGCTTCTCGGGACACGCGGCGTCCCGGCGCGCCATGGTGGGTTCGAGACCTGTGCCGAAGCGGTGAGCCGCGGCCTCGCGGCGCGCGGCCATGACGTGACCGTGTACTGCCGCTACGGCAACGCGCGCGGCAATCCCCGGGAATTCGGCGACGTCAGGCTGCGCTATACGCGGCACATCGACCGCAAGGCACTCGGCACCCTCACACACACGTTCACCGCGACCTTCGACGCGCTGCGCCGCGACTTCGATGTCTTGCTCTACTTCAATGCCGGGAACGCGCTGCCTGCACTCGCCGCGAAGCTGCTGGGCCGGGTGCCCATCGTCATCAATGTGGACGGGCTCGAATGGCGCCGCGGCAAGTGGGGCGTGATCGGCAAGAGCTACTATCATATCGCCGAGTGGCTCTCCACCAAGGTGGCGGACCGGGTCATCACCGACTCGCACGCCATCCAGGCCTACTACGAGCAGCGCTGGCGCGCTCCATCCACGTACATCCCCTACGGCGCGGCCACGGACGGCCCGCGCAATCCCGGGCTATTGAAGGAATACGGTCTGGCACCCGACGAATATTTTCTCACGATCAGCCGTTTCGAGCCGGAGAACAATGCCGATCTCACGCTGCGCGCGTTCGCCCAGGTGGAAACCGACAAGAAGCTCGTGATCGTTGGCGGCGGCAGTCATAACAGCCGGTTCGCGGCGCAGCTCGTCACGGCCAGCGATCCGCGCGTGCTGTTTCCCGGACCGATTCACGATCCCGACCGGGTGCGCGAGCTGTACTGCGGCGCGTTCGCCTATGTGCACGGCAACGAGGTGGGGGGAACGAACCCGGCGCTGCTCTCCGCCATGGGGCACGGCAGCTGTGTGCTGGCGCTCGACGTGCCGTTCAACGCCGAGACCGCGGGCGATGCGGCGCTGCTGTTTCGGAAGGATGCGGGCGATCTGGCTGCCCAGATGCGGCGCATCTTGGGCGATCCGGAGCTGGTGCGCACGCTGCGCGTGCGGGCGCGGGAGCGGATTCGCGAGCGGTATCGATGGCCCGACGTGATCGATGGCTACGAGCGGCTGCTCGAGCGCGCGGCCCAGGGCGCGTACCGCGGTCGGCCCGCCTCGGACGATCTGATGCCCGTGCGTGAGCGCCTGAGCGCGGGGTGAGGATCGGGATCGATTGTCACACCATCGGCAGCCGTGCCGGAGGCAATGAGAGCTACACGCAGAATCTGGTGCGCGCGCTGGCACGGATCGATTCCCGCAACGAATACCGGTTGTATGTGACGCACCGTGGCGCGGACATCGAGTCGCTCGCGGCCGCCCCGAACTTCACGCTGGTGCACATCGCGCCACGCCATCCGGCGATCCGGATCCCCGTTTCCTTGCCGTTCGAGCTGGCGCGCCATCCGGTGGACGTGCTCCACATCCAGTACATCAGCCCGCCGTTCGGCCGCACGCCCGTCGTGAACATGGTGCACGACCTATCGCACTTTCATTTTCCCGAATGGTTCAACCGGCGCGAGGTGTGGCGCCAGCGCATGTTTCTTCCCCGTGCCGTACGGCACGCGGCCCACGTGCTTACCGTGTCGCAATACTGCAAGGACGATATCGCACGCACGTTCGGGCTTCCCGAGCAGCGCATCACGCTCACCTACCCGGGGGTGAGCGACGCATTCCGTCCCATGCCCGCGGATGACATTGCGCGCGTCCTCGCGCGCCACTCGATCCAGCCGCCCTATTTCCTGTACGTCGGCAACATTCAGCCGCGCAAGAATGTCCCGGGCCTGCTCGAAGCCTTCGCGATCCTGAAACGCGAGCGGCAGCTGCCGCATCGGCTCGTGATCGCGGGTCGCGCCGCGTGGCTGTACGCGGACGTATTTCGCCGAGTGCGCGAGCTGGGGATCGAGTCCGACGTGATCTTCACGTCGTACGTGGCGGCAGCCGACCTGCCGGCGCTCTACAGCGGCGCCAGCGTGTTCGTGTTCGCGTCGTTCTTCGAGGGATTCGGGTCGCCGCCGCTCGAGGCGATGGCGTGCGGTGTGCCCGTCGTGGCCTCAAAGCGCCCCGCGTTCCCCGAAGTCCTGGGCGACGCGGCGCTGCTCATCGACCCGACGGAGCCGCGGGAGATCGCGCGCGCCATCGAGCGGATTGTGCACGATGCGCAGTTGCGAGCCCAGCTCATCGCCCGTGGCGGCGAGCGCGCGGCCCGCTATCGCTGGGAAGACACGGCGCGCCAGACGCTGGCGGTATTCGCAGCGGTCGCCTGATGCGGCTGCGCGTCGCGTTCATCACCGGTGGGTTGGACCTGGCGGGAGCGGAGCAGCAGCTGCTGTATCTCACCCGTGGCATGGATCGCAACCGGTTCGAGCCGCTCGTCATCAATATCCGCGAGCATGGCGCGCTGGCTCCCGAATTCCGCGCGAGCGGGGTCGACCTCGTGGAGCTCGGCTATCACGGTAAGTACGATGTCGGCATCATCGGCCGGATTCGCCGGGTGCTGGTCGGGCGAGGGGTCGCGATCGCGTGTCCGTATCTCTGGCCCGCCACGATCTGGGGTTACGCGGCCCTGCGCTTGGCCGGCATTAGTCGCTGGATCGCATCGGAGCGCAACAGCGATGATCTGTACGATCCGCGCTGGCAGGTAGACCTCGAGAGCCGGGTGCTGCGGCGCGCGCCCGCGCTGGTCGCGATCACGAACGCGGCGCGCGAGTTCGCGGTGCGGCGCGGGGTTCGGCCCGAGCGCGTGCGGGTGATTCGCATCGGGGTCGCTCCCCCCGTTGTCACTCGGTCGCGGGACGCCGTGCGCCGGGAACTGGGCCTCGCGCCCGACGCGCCCGTCATCGCTTGCGTGGCGCGGTTCGGTCCGCAGAAGGACCATGCAACGCTCGTCCGCGCGACCAGGCTCGTGCGCGACCGTGTACCCGGGGTGCGCCTCGTGCTCGTGGGTGATGGTCCGTTACGGCCTGCTATCGAGGCGCTGGCCGCCGAGCTTGGAATGCGCGACGCCGTCGTGCTGACCGGTATTCGGTCGGACGCGATGGAGCTCCTGAACGCCTGCGATGTCGCGGCCCTGGCCTCGAGCCGCCAGGAGGGGTGCTCGAACTTTCTGATCGAATCGGCGTTGCTCGGCAAGCCGATCGCATCCACGCGCGTGGGCGGCATTCCCGAAGCCGTGCAGGACGCCGAGACGGGCTACCTCGCGCCCGGAGGCGATGCGGAAGCCCTGGCCGATGCGCTCACGCGGCTGTTATGCGATTCAGATCTCGCCCGGCGGTTCGGCGCCGCGGGGAGGCGACGCGCCGAGCAGGAGTTCAGTCTTCAGGCGATGGTCAGCGGCTGGGAGCGATTGTTCGACGAGCTCCCGAATGTCCGCGGATGAGCACACTGGTGGCTCACTTTGGACTGCGAGCTGCGCTGTGCGAACACGCACGTCCTCTCGTCGGGCGCGCAAGTGCTCTGTTTCCTCCGGCCGATATACTCGGAGGGGCTCGGCGTCGCTGCACGCCGGGAGGCTATTTTCGCCGACCGGTCCTCGCTTCGAGTCGACCAGTCTTCGATCAGGGAAGGCGTGAGGGTGCGGCTACGGTACGCGGATGTACGATGCAATCTGCTGCAGGTGTGGCTCGAGATGCGTGACTGTGCGGTCTACGCCCGGGCGCGCAGCGCGTAGGACAGCACGTGATGCAGCACGACATGTGCCCCTTCCACCCAACCCATGTCGCTCGAGGGGACGACCACCGCCGCATCCACGAGCGCGCCGAGCGGACCGCCGTCGCGCCCCAGCAACCCGACCGACGTGACTTCCTTTTGCCGCGCCACCTCGACCAACGCGAGCAGGTTGGGCGACGCGCCGCTGACCGAGATGACCACGAGGCCATCGCCGGGGCGCGCTAGCACCCCGAGCTGCTCGGCAAACACCCGCTCATATGACGCGTCGTTGCCCCATGCCGTGAGGAGGCCGACGTTGTCGGAGAGCGCGATGGCGCGGGTGGCCACCGCGTGCGGCGAGCTTGGCCCCTTTTGCAGGTCGAGCGCGAGGTGCG
>Ga0335082_10000347_pt1 | contig 46922 bp, 41 predicted proteins | sample Lox_Sample_41_FD_206718 | JGI IMG/M metagenome (GOLD analysis project Ga0335082, IMG submission 206718) | Soil microbial communities from Loxahatchee National Wildlife Refuge, Florida, United States - Lox_Sample_4.1 | ecosystem: Environmental > Terrestrial > Soil > Wetlands | place: USA...
GATCGCTCATACCAGTGGCTTCCAGGACTTGGCTGCGCGGATCATGGGCCAATGACGCTAGTGCTGACGCGCGACTCGGAAACTGACCTCTCTTCGATAGCCTGACGCCGTTCTGACAATACTGAAAAAAACGCATCTTTCAAACCCGTGCTTGCTTGGGCGATGATCGGATCGAGGAACTTCGGTGAAGTTCTCCGTCGATCTCGACATCTCCGGCGCAGTGAGGCTCACGAACGCGATCGCCAAGCAGATCCCGTTCGCTATGGCGAAGGCTCTCACGCTGACCGCGATCCAGGCGCAGACGGATATCGTCCAGGCGATGATGCAAGTCTTCGATCGCCCAACGCCGTACGCGCTCAACTCGACGTATGTGATCCCCGCCACGAAGGATCGGCTCGAATCGTTCGTGCAACTGAAGGATAGTGCGGCGAAGGGAACGCCAGCGATCAAGTTTCTCGATCCCGAGGTCTTCGGCGGAGAACGTAACCCGAAGCGCGGCGAGAAAGTTCTGCAACGGATGGGAGCTCTTGCGTCCGGCTCGTTCATCGCGCCAGGTGCCGGACTCAAGCTCGATCGATACGGAAACATCTCGGCGGGAACGATGACGAAGGTCCTCTCCGCTGTCCAGGCGAACCCTGACTATTACCAGAACGTGACGCAGAAGTCGCGAAAGCGGTTTTGTTTCTGCTTGCGGGCGCGGGCCATTCGACTTCGCTCAGGGCAGGCCCTGAAGGCCCGCTCTACCCGGACACACCTACCACGGAGCTGTTCTAGAAATCGTGAAAGTCAAGCGGCAGGGGCTGGCCGTCTTCGTCGAGGGCGATGACGGGCTGGCCGGTGGAGAGTTCCGGCCGGGCGGCCGGTTTTTCTTCTTTGCGGAGGGATTTCTTCTGCAACTTTTCGGCGCGCCGCTCCTGGCGGGCGCGCTCTTTGGCGCGCTTGGTAAAGGTAGGTCGTGAGCTTCCGGCCACAGGCATTCCCTCCTATTCTAATCATTACGGCAGAAACCCCGAGACCTCGTCTCAGGGTTTCCGATTCGGCAAACTTACGCCAGTTGCACGTTCTCGGCCTGCAATCCCTTGGGACCGCTGACCACCTTGAACTGCACGGCCTGGCCTTCCTGCAAGCTGCGGAAGCCCTCGGCCTGGATCGCCGAGTGATGGACGAACACGTCGTCTCCGTTCTCCCGGCTGATGAAACCAAAACCCTTGGCGTCGTTAAACCACTTCACTGTTCCTTTTTCCACGTCGTTATCCTTTTGATTTGATTGTACTTGCAGAGAATGTCAGGAGACTTGGAGTGGCAAACGCGGACAGAATCGGCGGGTGGAACTCAAAATCGCAAGTCAAACTTTGCGAGATACCAATTGGATGGTATCACGCCGGCGACGATTCAGAAAGAATTTATCCCGCGCCGGTGAACTTTCGTCCGCTCGCTGCTGTCGCTCGCTGCTTCCAGCACCAGGGAGACGGCTTCGTGCAGGTTGGCACGGGCTTCTTCGAGTGTCGCACCCTGGGTGTTGGCGCCCGGCAGCTCCTCGACGAACGCGATGTAGCCCTCAGGGACGCGGCGAAAAACTGCGGTGAACTGAAGATCCATGTCCGTAATCATACCCCTGGTCACGTTCCTGCTTCTTACGAATCCTCGCCGCGTTTGTTTTCGCTGGGGAAAATACGCACCTGTCTTCGCTTGGTGAGGAAGGAGAAGCTCCACTGAATCAGGACGAACAAGCGATTGGCGAAGCCGATGAGGAAGTAAATGTGTACGACGGCCCAGACGAACCAGCCGAGAAATCCGGCGAAGCGCACGAAGCGCAGATCGGCGACGGCGTAGGTGCGGCCGACGATAGCGAGGTCGCCCTTGTCCCAATACCAGAACGGCGCGGGCGGCTTCTGCCCGAGAACGCGGCGGCGAATGAGACGACCGACGTATTGCCCGCCCTGAATCGCAGGCTGCGCCACGCCGGGCAACTCCATCGGTTCCTTCGCCTTGATGCCCAGCAGATTGCGCGAGGGCGCTACGACATGGGCGGTGTCGCCGATGACAAAAATCTCAGGATGGTCCGGCACCGACAAGTCAGTCTTCACGATGACTCGGCCAGACTTGTCCATGGCAGCGCCGAGCCAGCGGCCCGCCGGTGAGGCAAGCACACCGGCACTCCAGAGAACTGTACTCGCGGGAATGCGCTCGCCACCGGCAACGATGCCCTCGGCATCAACGGTAGTGACGCGCGTGCTGGTGTGGACCTTCACGCCAAGCCTTTCCAGATGGCGCTGTGCTTTGGCGGACAGAGCTTCAGGATAAGTCGGCAACACGCGCGGTTCCGCTTCGTACAAAAGGATCTGCGCCGCCCGCGGGTCGATGTGGCGAAAGTCGTGCGCCAAAGCAATGCGCGACATCTCCGCCAGCGTGCTGGCCATCTCCACGCCGACCGTGCCCGCGCCCACCAGCACGAAGGTTAGCAGTCTCTGGACATCCTGCGGCCCGGCGTGACCAAGTGCGGCCAGTTCCTCCGCGCGCTCAAAGGCGATCAGCACCCTGCCGCGAATCTCGTCAGCGTCCTCCAGGGATTCCAACCCGGGCGCGATCTGCTGCCACTCGTCGTGTCCGAAGTAGTTGTATTGAATGCCGGTGGCAAGGATGAGAAAGTCGTAGTGCAGATCATACTGCGGAAGATGGATCAAGCGCTGTTGCGGATCGACACCGATGACTTCTTCCAACAGCACCTCGACGTTGCGCTGGCGGCTGAGGATGGAGCGCAGCGGCCCGGCAATCTCGTCGGCCGAGAGCAGACCGGTCGCCACCTGATACAACATCGGCCGGAAGAGATGATAGTTGCGTTTATCAACCAGAGTGACCGCTACCGGAGCCCCGGCGAGGGCACGCGCGGCATAGAGTCCGCCGAAGCCGCCACCGACGATGACTACGCGAGGGAGGGTTGCGGGCAGAGCTGCCTCTCGGGTGCAAGATTCCAGCACTCAAGATGAATCAAGGTGTGCCGAGGATGCCACTGTACAGAAAATTATTCCGGCAGAACTCTCCCCAGCGTTTCCTCCGCGAAAGGAATCACCAGCAGCCCGATGCCGAAAGCAATCGCCGTGTAAGCCACCGGCTTTCCCAGAGTTCCCATGTTGCGGACCATGCCGCCGATGAGGAAGTTGACGCCCGCCGCAACAAAGCGGCCGAAGGAGGTGGTGAATGCGAACGCAGTGGCTCGCACTGTCGTTCCATACTGCTCCGGCAGCCACAGACTGAAGACGGCGAAGTTACCGCCAAAGAAGCCCAGGAAGAAAAGCACTGTAATGAACGGACGTAATCCCTGCGGAAGATAGAACGCCCAACCAAAGCTCAGCACGATGCAGATCAGCATGCCGGCGAAGTAGAAGGCGAGAGTGCGCTTGCGGCCGATGCGTTCAGCCAGGAGCGGGACTGCGAGGCAGCCCAGGATTGTCCCCAGTGACAGCAGACCCATGCCGAAGGAGGATGTGCGCACGACGTCGGCCTGCACCAGTCCCGCACGCTTGGCCAGGTTGATGATCGCCGTTGGGGCGTAAACGGCGCCGGCCCACAAGCCACAGATGGCCGCCGCCAGCAGCACGGTATTCACCAACGTACGGCGTGTGTAGGGAGCGCCAAAGATGCGGCCCAGCGAAGACAGCCCGCCGGCCTTCTTCTTGTGCTGCCAACGCTCGGGCTCCTTGACCCGGAAGAGAATGATGAACGCGACCACTACAGGTGTCAGGCCGCACCAGAACATTGCCCGCCATCCGTAGTGAGCACCCACGCTAAAGTTAAGGGCCGAGGCCAGGAAGAAGCCCGCGTAGTAGCCCGTCTGCAGATATCCTGCGCCCATCTTGCGGCGGTCTTCCGGCCAGGCCTCCGCGACGTAGGTTCCGGCCAGCGCCCATTCCCCGCCAATGCCGATGCCCGCCAGCAATCTGAATAATCCAAGCTGCCAAACCGTTTGCGACATCGCAGCCGCGCCGGTGAAAACCGCATAGACGAAGATGGTGGCGGCCAGCACGCGGCTGCGGCCAAACTTATCGGCGATGGGGCCCCAGATCATCGATAGGCCCCATCCCACCAGGAAAAGGCCGAACAGAGTCGATCCCGCGAGGCCGATGCTGGCGGGAGTGGCCTTGATGCCCGACTTGGGAAGCAACTCGGTCAGCGCCGGGCTGAGCACTAAGGCATAGATTACGGAGTCCATGCCATCCAGCGTCCAGCCTGTCCACGCCCCCCAGAATCCGGTAATTTGCTCGCGGTTCAGTTTGGTATGAACCGGGAGTGCTGGAAGTGCCATCGCTTCATCGGCCATACTTACCTCCTGGCAAGCTCGGAATGAAGGCGAGAGACTGTCCCGACTCGAATTCGGTTGCGGAAAAGGAATCGGGTCTCCCTGCAAGGAACCGATGAGCCGGCCTCACCGAGCGGACATTTCCGCATCACCGGGCGCGGCGAGAAGCATAGCATGGCATGTCAAGAACCAGGAGACTTAATCGCGCTCGGCCGTTGGCTTAAACAGTCCTGCGACCGCCGGCTTCATTACCTTGCCCATAGCGTTGCGGGGAAGGGCATCAAGAAGCAACAGCCGCGATGGCAGCTTGTACGAGGCCAGCAAGTCTTTGCCCCAGGCGCGCAACGAGGGCAAATCGAGCGCATCGCCGCCGCCCAGGACGACCGCCGCGGCTACGCGCTCGCCCCACTCCTCATCAGGCACGCCCACCACGGCGCACTCCACAATCGCCGGATGCTCGCGCAGCGCTTCCTCGATCTCTAACGCCGAAACCTTATGCCCGCCCGTCTTGATGATGTCAATGCTGGTCCGTCCGAGAATGCGATAAGAACCATTTTCAACGACTGCTGTGTCCCCGGTACGAAACCAGCCATCACGAAAGGCATTGGCCGTCGCCTCCGGTTTGCCCCAGTATTCATGGAACACGCTGGGGCCGCGCACCTCGATCTCCCCCGGCGCCCCGAGGGCCACGGGCTCACCACTCTCGCCGACCAACTGAATCTCGACCGTCGGCAGCGGCGTGCCAACGCTGCCGGGTATACGGATGCCGCGGTATGGGTTCGAGAGCGCCATACCAATTTCTGTCATGCCGTAGCGCTCCAGCAGAATGTGGCCGGTGATTTCGTTCCAGCGCTCAAGCGTGGTGACTGGCAGCGCGGCCGAACCGGACACCATCAGCCGCAGCTTCTTGCATGCCGCGCTCAGCGCGGCACGGCGCTCTGGGGAAGCCGCTTCCCACGCCGCGATGAGCCTCACATACACCGTCGGCACAGCCATGAAAAGCGTCACGGAGCCGCTGGCGATGCGCTCCCACGCACCGTTGGCGTCGAAGCGTGGCAGCATCTCGCAGGTTGCGCCCGACCACAACGCGCACGACACAACGTTGATGATTCCGTGAACGTGATGGAGTGGCAGGCAGAGCACAATGCGATCGTCGGATGACCACTCCCATGCCTCAACCAGACTTGTAATTTGCGCGGTGATGTTGGCGTGTGTGGTGACCACGCCCTTGGGACGGCTGGTGGTGCCGCTGGTATAGAGAATCATCGCACGCCGCGCGCTGGCGACCTCGGGCAGTTGTGCAGTGGCCTGCGCCAGAACAGCCTCGCATGACCAGCTGCGAAGCCCACGCGCGCCGGCGATGGGGGCAAGCAAAGTCTTACCGTCCGCGTCAAGAATCAGCGTCGAGGCCCGCGTATCGTCAATGAAGTATTCGAGCTCCGACCGGGTGGAATTGAGTGGCAAGGGCACCGCCACGCCGCCTGCCCGCCAGATGCCCCACTGGACGGCCACCCAGGGGAAGCCCGGTGTAACCAGGAACGCCACTCGCTCTTCGGCAAGATCGGCGCGATTGTCGAGCAGCGCCCCCGCCACCCGCGACGACGCATCCAGCAGTTCGTGATACGTGAACCCACCCTGCGAATCCACAATCGCAGTGCGGTCACCGTGCTGCCGCGCGCGAACAATAAGCGAGAGAATGTCCGAACTGCACATCTCACGCAGAATGTACGTCGTCGGCGGGCAGTTGTCCACTGTCGAGCGCACAGCCTGATGGCCTGCCGTATTAGCACATCGGGAGGGCGGCTTGTTCGTTCGTGAACAGGGTCGTCCGGTGTCGAACAGCGACCTCGCCAGGCCAGACGTCCGCTATGCCACCGGCCCATATGAATCAGTCGCTTGCGATCAACCGTGCTTGGCGCGATGATTGCGATTTCACCGGTGAGAATTCATGCCTAAGGGGTCCGGATGCACGGCTTGCTCGACGATTTCCGCTACGCTCTTCGCCAAATGACCAAGTCGCCCGGTTTCGCTGCCGTGGCCATCGTCACGCTAGCGCTGGGAATCGGCGCCAATACCGCCGTCTTCAGCGTGATTGATGCGGTGATGCTGCGGCCTCTGCCTTATGACCGGCCGGAGCGGTTGATCAATGCTCAGTCTGCCAGCCACGACAATCCTGAAGGGGGAGGGAAGTCACTGTCGTATCCGGACTTTTTCGACTGGCGCGCCCAGAACCAAACTCTCGAGCACCTGGTTTCTTATCACGAAAACTCGTTCACTCTGACCGGCGTGGCACGCCCAGTACACGTAGACGGCGAGATCGTGTCCTGGGACCTGTTGCCCACCTTGGGCGTAAGTCCTGAGCTTGGCCGAGGCTTCACAGCGGACGAGGAGAAGCAAGGCACAAAGGTTGCGCTGATTAGCCATGCCCTTTGGGTGGAGCAGTTCGCCGCCGATAAGTCGGTTCTGGGGCGCACCATCAAGCTGAGTGGTGACCCGTTCACGGTGATCGGTGTTATGCCGCCGTCGTTTCGTTTCCCTGTGAATTCGCCGCAGAATGCGGTGTGGACAACCCTCGCAGTGGATGACGATCCCAGCGATCCCAAGCCGATGACCAAGAGCCGCGGCGCGCATTTTCTGAGCACGATCGGACGTCTTAAGCCCGGCGTCACAGTGGAGCAAGCAGAGCAGAACCTGAAGCAGATTGCCGGTAATCTGGCGAAGCAGTATCCCAACTCGAACTCGCGCCATGACTCAGCCCGGGTGGAGACTGAACTGGCGGCGCTGATTGGCGACACGCGGACGCCGCTTATGGTGGTGCTGGGCGCAGTGGTGCTGGTGTTGCTGATCGCCTGTGCCAACATTGCCAACCTGCTGCTGGCGCGCATGCGCGAACGGCAACGTGAAATCGCCATGCGCGCAGCGCTGGGCGCCAATCGCAAGCGGATCGTACGGCAGTTGCTGGTGGAGAGCCTTGCCCTGAGCACAGTCGGTGGCCTGGCTGGATGCGGCCTGGCCTACGCCGCTACCCCGGCGCTGCTTTCGCTTATCGGAGACAGCGTCCCGCGTGCGGCCAACGCGGGAGTGGACGTTCGAGTCCTGAGCTTTGCGATGCTTCTATCGTTCGTAGCAGGACTGATCTTCGGCATCGTCCCTGCCGCCACTGCTTCAAGAACTGATCTGCTGACTAGTTTGAAGCAGGGTGGACGCACGGAAGTCTCACATCGCGATTGGTTGCGCTCCTCGCTGATCGTGGGGCAGGTAGCGATCGGGTTAGTGCTCACTGCGGGCGCCGGTTTGCTCATCAGCAGCTTCCTGAACCTTTTGCACACGGACCCGGGATTTGTTCCCGATCATCTGTTGACCTTCTTCTTCGAGTTGCCGGATTCGCAATACAAACAGAAGCGGACCGAGTTTTATCGCGATTACTTTGAGAAGGTGCGCGCTCTCCCGGGGGTGCAGGCGGTCGGTGGCGTCATGGTTCTGCCAATGACGAATGACCGGGTGGTTATCACGTTCGAAGACCCAGAACACCCTGTGCCGGAGTCGCAACAGCCGTATGCAGATCTGACCCCGGCGTCTCCGGGGTATTTTGCCGCGATGCACGTTCCGTTGCTGGCGGGCCGGGACTTCTCCGACCGCGATGACTCGAACTCGCCGCAAGTGATCATGGTGAATCAGGCATTCGCCCAGAAGTTCTTTCCTGGTGAGAATGTGATCGGCAAGAAGCTCAAGCCGGGCGCCGGCAATGGCGATCCTAAGGGGCCGCCGTGGCGCGAGATTGTCGGTGTAGTTGGAAACGTCCGCCTTTCCGCCACGCAGCGGGAAATGCGACCGGCGATGTACATCCCGGCCGCCCAGATCGATACGTGGTGCTGCCTGTACACCGTGGCGCGAACCTCGGTCGAGCCGCGTAGCCTCGAGCCTACGATGCACCAGCTTGTTTCGTCGCTCGACGCTGACGTTCCTGTCACCCAGGTCCACACGATGCGCGAGTTAATGTTCGGCGAACTGGCGCAGCCGCGCTTTGCAATGGTGCTGCTGGGCGCCTTCGCCGGACTCGCCCTGGCGCTGACCGTCGTCGGCCTCTATGGCGTCATGATGTATTCCGTAACCCGCCGTACTCGCGAGATCGGAGTCCGAATGGCCCTCGGGGCGCGTCGCGATACGGTGCTGAAGATGGTGTTGCGGGATGCCGGTATCCTGCTCGTCGTCGGGATTACTGTGGGACTTGCCGTGGCTCTGGTCACCTCCTCTGCGCTCAAGGGCATGTTGTACGGTACGGGTGCGCGCAACCCCATGGTTCTGCTGCTGGTGTGTTTCACCGTGGCACTCGCCGGCCTGATCGCGGCCTACGTTCCTGCCTTCCGTGCGGCTTCCATCGAACCCATGCAGGCCCTGCGAAGCGAATAACGGTCGGGCTAGGCACAGGCATGGAAATGCCATAGGCTTAGCCCTCAGGTGGATGCACGGCCTGTCCACAAAGGCGCTTGCCAACTGGACACTTTAGCCCCTTGTTGGGACCCGTTGTGGCTGTAAGAATTACCTACATCCCTCCCAGCCATGGCCAACACTTATCCGAATCCGCCGGATTTCACTCGTATCCGCAACGGCGACGGAACCATCACGTCTTTCTGCAATCGTTGTCCTTTGACGATTGCGCGCACGTTTGATTCAAGAAACTTGGAGGCTCTGGAATCAAGGCATGTGTGTCAGAAGGCAGAAAGACGGAGAGTGGTCCGGCTTGTTCATCGAATCTACGACCCAACCGCTTCGGTGGGCGATCGCTTGCCCAAGATGCACAACGAAATCCCAGAAGCAACGGGGCCTCGATTGTCGCAGTCCGCCAAACTTGAGTTGATCAGGGCGCATCTTTTCCTACGCCCTTGCCATGCGTGCGCTAAGGCCGCGGAGAACCTGAGTCCGAACGATGAGAGGGTGTGTTTCCGGTGTCGTCTAAGCCTGAAAGACCGGTGGAGCGAACTCGCAGTGGTCACACCACCTTTGGTTGAGGGCGGCAAGGCCTGCTGTTCCCACAAGGTCCAGTTCTATTCCAGTGATGAAGTCTTTCTCGATGCGTTTACTCGTTTTATCACCACGGGACTAAAGGCTGGGAACGCGGTTATTGTTGCCGCGACGGAGTCGCATCGGGAGAGCCTACTCCAGCGGCTGAGGGAGCGCGGCTTGGATGTGGCTGCTGCCGCCGCTCAAGGGAGATACATTCCGCTGGATGCTGGTGGTACTCTTGCCACCTTCATGGTTGATGGGTCTCCTGACCCGGTGCGCTTCCTGGAGGTGGCGAGTGCTCTCGTTGTGGCAGCGGCGAGAGCGGCAAAGGGAGAGCATCCCCGTGTTGCGGCTTGTGGAGAATGCGCGCCCCTACTGTGGAGGAAGGGGAAAACCGACGCCGCCCTTCGGCTCGAACAACTCTGGGACGAGATAGCCAGAACCTACGATGTGGACATTCTCTGCGGGTATCCAGGAAGCAGCCTGCAGGGTGAGCAGAGTACATCCTCCTTCCAGAGAATCAGCGAGGTTCACTCGGCAGTTTACGCGCGGTGAAATCGAACCCCACTCATTCCTTCAGCCCCGCCCGTATTCTGCCTTCGGTTGAATACTTCGTGATTGAATGTACTCGTCGATGACGCGTTCCAGCGAGCCCTGCTCACGCAGGACGTACTCGATGGCATCGCGCACTGCTCCGTGACCGCCTTCGTGCGGCGTGACGTAGTGCGACTCGCGCAGCACCTCCGGGCGGGAGTTCTTGACCGCAATCGCCAGCCCGCATAGCCGCATGACTGGCAGGTCAATTACGTCGTCGCCAACGTAGCATGCCTGTTCGGGGGTCAGGCCTTCCTTCTGCAGGATTTCGTAGAACGCCGACGCCTTGTCCTGCCGCCCCTGATAGACGTGCTCGATCTTCAGATCCCGCGCGCGCAGCGCGACGGTTTCGGAGATGCGTTTGGTAATAATCGCGGTCTTCAGTCCCCCTAGCCGCGCCAGTGAGAAACCCGTGCCGTCGTGCGCGTTGAATCCTTTGGCCTCTATGACTGCGCCGCCAGCAATAGCAAAACCACCCTTGTCGGCCATCTTCTCGCGATGGTCAAATGTGCTATGGCTGGCGCTGCCGCCGGCCGCGGGAAACAGGAAGATGATGCCATCGGTCATGACGCCATCTACATCGAACAGCATCAACTTGATCTTCTTAGCCCGCTCATCCGCCATGCGGCCATCTTAGCAGCCGGACGTTTGCCAGGTTCGCCCTCCGGAATGGAGAGAATTCTTAGGGCTTGAAGTTCCAGCAGCGCGAGGCGATGTCCAATACTTGCGTTTCCTGGAACGTATGATTCGAACCCGGATTGCCAGTCATATCCACTTCGTGGCCGGTGTCTTCCCACAGCAGGTGATTATCGCCAGTCACCTTGTGCGCTTTCCCCTGGTGATCCACGAGCGTGTAATTGCCCTGGGTGCCGGTCAAGCATCCCCGGAGATCGTTGTCCGGAGACGACTGGCTCGTTTCCGAACCCTGCTTGCCGGACGGAGATGCGAAACTCTTCTGGGGTGTCTGTGCCGCGGCCAGGATCGCCGACAGGCACAGGAAGGATAGCAACAGAACCGCGTGCTTCATCGTTCAACTCCTCGCCAGAGCCAACACATCGGAGCGGCTGTACGCAGCTGGCGAGAGAGGCTCCGGCTTTGCTACAGAGTTGGACGCGTCGCCCGGCGCAACGAGTTATCTCTGAGCTAAATCAGACCCCGGTTTACGAAACGGCAGAGCGTCGACCAAAAGAAAGCGATGCTGGTCCTGTCGATACCGCGGCTGCTCGTTCGACGTATAGGTAAGAGCGCAGCTGGGAAGAGTTGAGAGATCGGACCCCCTCTGGCGACCCAAACAAAAAGGAGACACCAAACAATGCGATTCTTGATTATGGTCAAGGCCAACAAGGACTCAGAGGCGGGCGTTCTACCCTCCGATGAGCTCATGGTACCTATGGCGAAGTACCATGAGGAACTGGTGAAAGCAGGAGTACTGCTGGACGCCTCGGGGCTCCAGCCCAGCTCGAAAGGGTGGCGCATCCGGTATTTGGCGGGGAAGCGAACCGTTCTCGATGGCCCGTTCGCCGAGTCGAAGGAGCTCATTGCGGGATACACCCTGATCCAGGTGAAGTCGCGAGAAGAAGCGCTGGAATGGGCGCGTCGCTTTCCATCTCCCTTCGGCGAAAACGCCGACGGCGAGATCGAGGTCCGCCAATTGTACGAGTTGGAAGACTTCAAGCCCAGCGTCGGGGTTGACCGCTTCCGAGCGATTGAAGGCGCACTCAAGAAGTAGCTGCGGCAGAGCCGAACATGCTGTCGATTCTGCCGCCCGTCGTTCGACGTGTAGATAGAAACGCGGCCGGTCGATCCGGACCGCAGTAGATCCGGTTCTAATCCAATACTGACTAAAGGAGATGCAACCATGCGATTCATGATGTTACTGCCTGCGCCGGTAGAAGTCCTGGAACACGTGGGTTCCAGTCCCTCAGTGGAGCTGGTTCTCGCAATGCACAAGTACAACGACGATATGAAGAAGGCCGGCGCGCTGCTAGCCGCCGAGGGGCTTCACCCGACCTCCATGGGAACGCGCATCCGGGTCGTGGGAGGCAAGAAGGTGGTGACCGATGGCCCCTTCACTGAAGCCAAGGAAGTGATCGCGGGCTTCTGGATGATTCAGGTGAAGTCGAAGGAAGAAGCCCTCGAGTGGGCCAACCGGTGTCCGTTGCCAGAGCAGGGCCTGATCGAGATTCGCCAGATATTCGAGAACTGCGAGTTTCCTCCTGAGTTGCAGGAGAAGCAGGTGGAGGCTTACTCGGGACCGGCCAAGGTCTAGCCGTGGCGCGTCCGGCTTGCGCGTCGAAGGTGAAGGTGGTGTGATGGGTAGCCGTGACGGCGCCCGACATCCATCGCACCATCGATGCAGTCTGGAAGATCGAAGCTGGCAAGCTGATTGGTGCTTTGGCACGGATGGTCCACGACATCGGTTTGGCCGAGGACCTGGCGCAGGATGCACTGGTTGCCGCCCTGGAGCAATGGCCGGCGTCGGGCGTCCCCGACAACCCAGGCGCCTGGCTTATGGCCACCGCCAAACATCGCGCCATTGACCACTTCCGCCGCAGCGAGCGCCTCGACCGCAAGCACCAAGAACTAGGCCGCGAATTCGAGAAGCGGGAGTTGGCCGTGCCGGACTTTACTGCGGCCCTCGAGGACGAGGTCGGTGACGATCTCCTGCGTCTCATTTTCACCGCCTGTCATCCTGTGCTCTCGTCCGAGGCCCGGCTGGCGCTGACCCTTCGCCTGCTTGGCGGCTTGACCACCGCCGAGATTGCGCGAGCCTTCCTGGTTCCCGAGGCCACTATGGCCCAGCGCATTGTCCGCGCCAAACGGACGCTCGCCGCAGAGCGCGTTCCTTTCGAGGTCCCGCGAGGGGCTGAATTGGCCGCGCGGCTTTCATCGGTGCTCGAGGTCATATACCTCATCTTCAATGAGGGTTATACCGCGACCTCCGGGGATGACTGGATGCGCCCCGCCCTTTGCGAGGATGCCCTGCGCTTGGGGCGTATTCTGGCCGAGCTCGTTCCCCATGAACCGGAGGTCCACGGTCTAGTGGCGCTCATGGAAATTCAGGCATCACGCTCGGAGGCCCGGAAAGGGCCCTCGGGAGAGCCCGTTCTGCTGTTTGCGCAAGACCGTGCGCTGTGGAACGAGGTGTTCATCCGCCGTGGACTCGCCGCACTCGAGCGTGCCGGCAAGCTCGGTGGTGTGCGAGGTCCCTATGTGTTGCAGGCTGAACTTGCCGCTTGTCACGCGCGGGCCCACACGGCGGAAGAAACCGACTGGCGGCGGATTGTGGCGCTCTACGCCGAGCTCGCCCAGCTCGCGCCGTCGCCCGTGGTGGAGTTGAACCGTGCGGTAGCAGTAGCTATGGCCTTCGGTCCTGCCGCCGGCCTCGAGCTGGTTGATGCGCTGACCTCCGAGCCGTCGCTTAAGAGCTATCATCTGTTGCCAAGCGTGCGCGGCGACTTTCTCGTCAAACTCGGGCGTCCCAGCGAGGCTCGCGAGGAGTTCGAGCGCGCAGCATCGCTCACCCGCAATGCCCGCGAGCGCGAGTTGCTCCTCGAGCGGGCGCGGGAATGTGCGGCCAACTCGACATCGCAGGAGTCGCCAGGATAAAAGCCGCGTAGCGGCGGCGGCGGCGGGACACTGGCTCCGGCCTGAGGTTCAAAAAAATGTGCAGAAATATAAAAACCCTTTTCAACTTCGATCCTCCCGTCACCGACGAAGAGGTTCGCGCGGCTTCGCTGCAGTTCGTGCGAAAGATCAGCGGCTTTACGAAACCATCCAAGGCGAACGAAGCAGCATTCTTGGCCGCCGTGGAAGAGGTGACCGGTATCTCGGCCCGTTTTCTGCGTTCGCTGGAAACCAGCGCTCCGCCGAAGAATCGGGAAGAAGAGGCCGCCAAGGCCAAAGCACGCGCCGCGCAGCGCTTCAGCGCGTAATGGGGAATCCGACGGCCTCAAAGCTGGCAGGATTTCGCAGCTACTGTGATATCTTTTCCGGAAGCCGCCAGGCATTTGTCGGGATAGAGTCGTACGAGCCAGCATGTCAGGGGTATGTTGCGCCCGCTACCACCAGACGGGACAGGAAGCGTGCGGACCTTTTCACACGAGCGGAATCAATCTCAGCCGCCAGCGTCCACTTGTCTTCACCGCTCAATCCAGGCTGCGCCCCACACAGCGTGTCGCCAGAGTCTCCCTTGGCACAACGCCTTTGCTAAACAGACAGCATCTTGCCGGTTGCAGGCTCCCGAGGAAGGACTCGCTGACGAACTGAGTCCAGCGCCATCGCCTCGGATGGGGCACGACTTCGGCAGGATTCCGCTTCTGCCTCCTGCCGCAGCAGCCATACGGACGAAACTCGCGATCAACCAGCCGGGAGATGAATATGAGCAGGAGGCAGATCGCGTTGCCGAACAGGTAATGCGCATGCCCGAGCCACGACGCGCCGGCCAGTGCGCCTGCGGTGGAACATGCTCCAAGTGTCAGTCGGAGCTGTCCAGCCCGCTGCCGGAGCGATTGCAAACAAAGAGCGTCAGTTCTCGCGATGCAGGACAGAGCGCGGCACCGCCCATTGTTCATGAGGTGTTAGCTTCGCCCGGCCGGCCCCTTGACGCCGAAGCCCGCGCCTTCATGGAGCGCCGATTTGGGCACGACTTCGGACATATCCGGGTGCATTGCGATGAAAGAGCGGGGGACTCGGCGCGTGTCATCAACGCTCTGGCGTATAGCGCTGGTCACCACATGGTATTCGGCGCCGGCCACTATTCACCCACGACGACTTCAGGACGTCAGCTTCTCGCCCACGAACTGGCTCATTCCCTTCAGCAACAATCGTCAGGTGGTTTGTCTTCGCAAGAGCCGGGTGATCACGGTGATAGTTTGCAGCGTCCGGCGGATTTGGCCGGCGATGTCATCTATCGCAAAGGAGACAAGAAGGACGATAAATGCAGGAAGGTCCTCACCCAGCGGTGGGGCTGCGATACCGCTTGCTCGAGGGCCGGATTTATTGACAAGGAAACGCCATTTACCGACGAACATGGCGAAAGGGGGAAAAGCTCCTGCTGTAACAAGTGGCCTCCGTTCGTCGAGAGCTTTGCCATTCATAACTTGGGGCTCAATGGCGCTGCCTCTTGTAAAGGCGCAATGTTCCGGAAGATCTTCAGGGTCAACTTCAAGGACAAAACGATACGGATAGCGTGCACCGATACCACCACGTCAACGGCCGATCATGATCTTGAGATCAGTCCGGCAGCGGCGGTTGACCTGTTTGATTCGGTTGAATTTCCTCTCAACACGGAGGTGGAAGTCTGTCCTGATGGAGACTTGTCCAATCTGTGTGAGCCCGACGCAAGTAAGCTTAACAACCCACGCAACCCGAGTTTCCCGAGACAGAGAGACTGCATTGAAAAAGGCTGCATCCCGCAAGACAATTCTGTCGTTTGTGAGCGGTACGGCTGGCCTTCAACGTAACAGGAGATCAGACCCACTACCCGTATGGGACTCAAGTGCTGAACCCGACGTTCCGCGAAAGCCAGACTGGGTGTCGGACTCTGTTTGTTGACGAGTAAACGGCGCTGGACTCAGAGTCGCGGAACGATGCCTCCTGTCGTCCGCTTGTATTCCTCATACTCCGTGCCAAAGGTTGCCGTCATGAAGCGCTCCTCGATCCGGCTCTTAAGGGTGAAGCCGATCCATAGCAGTACGACAGCGACAAAACCGCGAAGTTGGCCGCGATTTATGGCTGTACCGATCAGGGCCAGAATCATTCCGGAGTAAATGGGATGGCGAACCCAGCGATAGGGCCCGGTGCGAATGAGCTCATGTCCGACCTTGACGGTCACGGTGCCGCTCCAGTTGCGGCCGAGATAAGCTCGGGCCCAAATGGCAAGCAGCAGACCGAGTGCGGTGATGACAACTCCCAAGTTCGCAATCCAGGGATCGCGAGGCAGAACCCTCAGCCGCATCCCGGCGAACGTCACATCGCGACTGAACATGGCAAAAAACGCGGCGACGGTAAAGATGAGGTACCCGATCCGCGAGCGAACGTCTTCTCTGATCTGCGTGCGCTTGGACGCGATGGCCCACAGCAGCCAGATGGCGAAGAAGCCTGTCCACAGATACCCGCAAGCGCTCATCCCACTCATCATTTCTGCGACCACCCGAATGCGCTACCGCAAACCGAGGTTGCGGCGGTCAATCTTGCGCAAGGTTCTGGACGCCACAAATCAGGTTAGAGTATCGTTACGAGGCGATGAGGGCGGTCTCAAGGCCCCCGGTCCATTCTCGACTTTCAACCAACGGAGCCGCAGCATGAAGCGAACCTTTGCACTTGTCGTAGTCAGCCTTCTGATTTGTTCCGCCGCCGTAGCGCAAAAGACCAACATTGATTGGGACCGGCAGGCCAATTTCTCCCAGTATCACACTTACATGTGGCAGAAGAGCCCACACCCGGCAAAGGGCTTCTGGGACCAGCGCATCACCGATGCCGTGGACAAGCAGTTGCAGGCCAAAGGCCTGACCAAGGTGGATTCGAACCCTGACATGTGGGTCGTATACAGCAACAGTATCCACGATCAGAAGGAAGTGGTTGGAACCGGCTACAACATGGGCCCCTATTGGGGCTGGGGCTGGTGGGGAGGACCGACCACGACAACCTACAACACCTGGGTGACGAAGATTGGAACGCTGGTCGTCGAGCTTTCCGATGCCAAGCAGCACGAGCTGCTGTGGCGCGGCTCAGCGACCGACACCATTTCCGACAATTCGAACAAGAACATCAAGACGCTGGACAATGCGGTAACCAAACTGTTCAAGGGCTATCCGCCGAAGGAAAAGAAGTAGAGAACGGTCATGCGCCTGGGCGATTACATTGATGATCACTGCTCTCGTTGCAAGCGCACTACCGACCATTCGGTGGTGGCCATGGCGGGGGACGACGTGGTGAAGGTGCTGTGCCGCACGTGCAGCTTTGAGCACAAATACCGGCACAACAAGACGGGCAAGAAGGAAATGACGGCGGCGGAGGCTTTCCAGAAGGTGCTGGGGAGTGTGACCGGGCAGTTGGATGGCTCGACAGCTCCGAAAAAGCGGACCAGGTGAATTCCGCTACTGCGGTCAGTTCTCCGTCACGCCTTCGAACAAGTCAGTTTCAGCTTTTGCCTCACGCGGGTCGCGCGCTGCGGCCAGGTGGTACATCTCGACTGTGCCCAGCCGTCGGCCGAGGTTCTTTCGCACGCGCTCGAACAGCGGTGCCTGCGTCTTGTGCTGCTGGAATGCCTCCACCTTCTTCTCGAAACGATCTTTGCCGATCTCGATGCGCGTGGTGACGGTCGGCGTCGCGATGGGCAGGCGGTCGGGAAGCAGAAAATCGGCAGTGACGTAATAGAGCTTCTGCGCGCGATGCGGTTGCAATCCCTGCTCGAGCTGTTCGGGAAAGCGGTCTGGTCGCCCTGCCCACTGGAAGGCCATGCTGGCGAACGCCCCAGCCATGGCGTGATCGACGTGGCCGGTCAGTCCTCCCTCAAGACCGAAGGTGAGCACAACATGCGGACGCAGCGTGCGTATGCGCCGCGTCAGGGCCTCCACGACGCCGTAGAAATCGGTGCGGTCGAGGTTGCCGTCCTGGAAGTCCAGCACTGCATAATTGCTGACGTTCAGCAGCTTACAAGAGGCAGCGAATTCGGCACGGCGCATGGCCGCGAGCTCCTCGTCGCTGCGTGCCGTGCCACGGTTGCGGGCAGCAGTCCCGGCCGTCAGACAAACGACCGAGGTCTCGATGCCGCGCTCGTGATAGAGCAGCAGCGTGCCTCCGAAGGCGCCGGCTTCGTCGTCGGGATGAGCGGTTACGCAGAGCAGTCGAAGCATAATGGATTGGATATTGTCCTTTGGCGTCGTGGTGGCAAGTCTTGTAGCGCGATGGGCTCAGCTACAGAGTACATCACGCGTGTGCTTGCCAAGCCAGCGGCGAATCCGCAATAATAGACGAGTTGTTGCCTCCAGGTATGTGAGGTCCAAGGAGCGCTAAACTGCACTCGTTGGGGTGTGGTAGTGACGCGGTTAGGTCGCTGGAGCACCCACCTATCCCACCAAGCGTAAGAGGGCTTGGCGGGGCTCGGTCATCTCGCCTGAGGAAAAGCTGCGCCACCGGCGCATCCCAACACCAAACCCGAATACTTGCGATTGGTTGGTAATGGAACGCGTACTCTTGTGGCGTTGATTCACAGGAAAGGAAACAAACATCTGTGTTGATGATTCGTCTGTCGCGCCGTGGTGCGCGCAAGCAGCCTTACTACCGCATTGTCGTGATCGAAAAGGACCGTGCCCGCGATGGCCGCTCGGTGGAAGTGGTCGGCACTTACAACCCGCGGACCAATCCTGCCAGTATCGATCTGAAAAGCGATCGCATTGACTATTGGACGTCCAAGGGCGCGCAGTTGTCGGACCGGGTGAAAAAGCTGGTGAAGAAAACTCCGGCGACAAGCGCGCCGGAGCCGACGGCCGCGGCATGATGTAGTCTAGGAATTTATGAAATCCGGGTTTGGGTAGAGCGGGCCTTCAGGCCCGCGCCTACAGGCGACAAAGAAAACCCGCTTCCGCCGCTGAGGCGGCCTCAGCGGCGGAAGCAAGATGACATGGCATCCTGAACGCGGGCCTGAAGGCCCGCTCTACCTATGAGCGGTAACGTAAACATGGTCGGACTGGTGGAGCATCTCGCCAAGGCGCTGGTGAACTCGCCGGACGAGGTCGAGGTCGAAGCGTTCGACGAAGGCGGCCAGACGGTGCTTGAGCTATGGGTTGCGGAAGATGACTTGGGAAGAATCATCGGCCGCCAGGGTCGCATGGCGCGCAGCCTGCGCACGATTGTGAATGCCGCCGCTTTGCGCACACGCAAGCGCTACCAACTGGAGATTCTGGAATAGCCGGCGAGTTTATTACCATCGCCCGCGTACTTGGGCCGCAAGGCCGACGGGGGGAAGTTCTGGCAGAACTGCACACCGATTTTCCGGAGCGCTTCAAGGAGCGTCGGCAATTGTCGGGTCTGGCGGCGGATGGCGGCCGACGCGAGTTGCAGGTTGAGAAGCACTGGTTTCACAAAGGCGGGGTAGTGCTGAAGTTCGCTGGCGTCGAGAGTATTAGCGACGCCGAGGGGTTGTCGGGATTGGAGCTACAGGTTTCTCTCCAGGACCGCACTAAATTGGAAGCAGGTTCGGCCTACGTTAGCGAGATTGTTGGCTGCGAGGTTTGGTCGAGTAGCGGCGATCAGCGAAGGTTCTTGGGGATGGTTGCCGAGGTTCGGCATGGCACAGGTGAGGCTCCGCTGCTGATAGTTCGTAAGCCCGCCCTTTCAGCAACCGATGCCGGGAAGGGTGGGACGCCCGGCGTTTCGGGTGAAGGAGACGAGCAGGAGTTCCTGGTTCCGTACGCCGACGAGTTTGTCGAGGTAGCCGACTTCGCCCAACGGCGAATCGAGATGCAGTTACCCGAAGGAATGCTCGAACTGGAGGCCCCGCTAAGCGTGGAGGAGAAGCAGCGGCAGAAGGTGGAAGCCGACGAAACGCGCGGGGCGGGCGCTCGGCGTAGAAAGCGGAAGTAGGTGAAGCTCGGCGTTGGAAATGAAGTTCGAAATCCTGACGATTTTTCCAGACTTCTTTCGTGGCCCGCTGGATTTCGGCATCGTGCGTCGTGCACGGGAGGCTGGGCTGATTCAGATCGGCATTCACGATCTGCGGGAGTTTACGCACGATCGGCATCGCACCGTGGACGACCGGCCCTTCGGCGGCGGCGAGGGTATGGTATTGAAGCCAGAGCCGATTTTCGAATGCCTCGAGAACTTGAAGGTGTTACCACGTGAGGAACGGATGCACGACCACGCCCATGAGACGGTTGCGCTGCTGTCACCTCAAGGGGCTTTGTTCACGCAGGCTGTTGCGCAGGAGTTTGTGAGCCGCGAGCGGGTTGTGCTCATTTGCGGCCGCTACGAGGGAGTGGACGAGCGCGTCAGCGAACATCTTACCGATCGCGAGATTTCCGTTGGCGACTTCGTACTCAGCGGCGGAGAACTGGGTGCCGCGATTGTAGTGGACGTGGTGACCCGACTGCTTCCGGGCGCGCTAGGCAACGCTGCGTCGGCGCAGCAGGAGTCGTTCACCGCTGGGGCTGCGCAGGAAAGGGAAGAGGCGTTCGGCGGCCCACCGAGTTCGACCTGCGGTTCGGGTGGACTGCTGGATTATCCGCACTACACGCGGCCGGCGGATTTTCGCGGGATGAGGGTCCCGGAAGTGCTTGTGAACGGGAACCACGAGGAGATTCGGAAGTGGCGGCGCCGTTGCGCACTACAAAAAACGCTGCGCAACCGTCCGGATCTGTTGCGAAACGTCAAGCTGAACCAGGACGACCAGGGTGTGCTGTCCGAACTGGAGGGCCTGGAAGCAGGGAAGGGGCAAGCCTGAGTTTGGGTACTTCATACATCGGTGGGCTGGCGAGCGACGTCATCTTGAAACGATTCGAGAATCCTGACGAGACCCGCCGTTTCGAAAAAGGCAAGTTCGAGTTGGTCCAGATCGGAGGCATGACGATTGGTCGTGCCACCTACGATCCGGGATGGAAGTGGTCCGAGCATGTCGGCAAGGCGACGGGTGCCACCAGGTGTTACGTGGAGCATGTAGGCGTGGTGCTTGCAGGTTGTGCCGCCGCGGCGATGGATGATGGACGCGTATTCGAATTGCATGCCGGGGACGTGTTTTATATTCCACCCGGTCACGACAGTTGGGTGGTGGGAGACGAGGCGTACGTTTCGCTGCACTTCATGGGCGCTGCCGACTACGCTCGTGAGCACAAGAAATGAGGCTGAGATCAGATAAGATCTTCCGATCCCCAAGTTACTTGCTAATTCTGCCGCCGCGAGGCGCATGACACAGAAGGGAAAGAACAAATGTCAAATTCACCAATTATTGACCGGCTTCTCGCCAAGACGCGGCGCACGGATCTACCCGACTTTAAGCCCGGCGACACGGTGCGGGTGCAGGTGAAGATCAAAGAAGGCGACAAGGAGCGCTTGCAGGCGTTCGAGGGCGTTGTCATCTCCAGGAGCGGAGGCAGTCAGCCCAGCTTCACCGTCCGCAAGATGAGCTTTGGGCAGGGAGTGGAACGCATCTTCCCTGTCAACTCCAAGGTGATTGATAAGATCCAAATACTGCGTTCTGCCCACGTCCGCCGCGCCAAGCTCTATTACTTGCGTGGGCTGCGTGGCAAGGCTGCCCGGCTGCGCGAAGAGGAGACGGCGCGCTCATAGAGGACTGTTGTCCCGAGCGAGGCTGCGTCCAAGCCCGACGAGCGTGCACCCTTACGCTCTTTCCTCCACATCACAGGGCCAACCTTCGGTCAGGATGACCTGTGGGCTGGTCGATTGAACTGCGAGCTGCTATCGTCCGGCTTTTGGTCGTACGAACTTGAGCGCTGTGTGTGTCGGGGAAAAGCCAACGACTTTAATATCCACTAACCCGGCAGCCCTGCCGGCTTTCAGCACCTGCAGCTCCGTGATTTCCTGTCTGCCTTTAGGATAGACAATCCACAGCGCACCGGCGCTGGCTAGCGAGGGAAGCAGTTTCTTGAATCCCGTTAGTTCGTTAGCTTTTCTGGCGCCAAAGAAAATCAAATCAGAATTCTTCAACGCTCTTGAAGTCGAGAATGATCCTGCCTGCGCCCGAGCGTCTTGAACGAAACTGTCATCGCCCATCGCAATGGCCGAAATCACGAGTCCAGGCTTGAGTCCCAGTTTTTCCGCGGTACTTTTGGGGTGGAGGATCTTCTGCGCCCACTTCTCTGCCTGCTGACCAAGCTCCAGAACGGCTGACCCTTGCGGCCACTTGAGGTGGAGTTCGCCATCGTGCGCGACCACCGACTTTAACGAAGCAAAGGGAATCTTCAGCCGAAAGTCGCCCCGAAAGATAATCTCGTTCGTCTCCAGCAGGGCCTTGCCTTCCGCCGTTTTGTCGTCCCAACGAATGGAGCAGAGAAGTTCGCTTCCCACATTCCCTCCGGACGAGAAGCATCCCTCAAATCCGCAGTCGCGTCAACGAGGCGTAAAGCACAAAACCCCGCCTCGGGGAAGCGGGGTTTCATCCAGCGCGACCTGCATGCGCGAATGTCAAGCCTCGATTCTTAACTGATCTTGGTTGCCAGTTCCAGAATCCCGACCGCCGTCGCAATGAAGAGCGCAAGCGCCACCGTGTTCAAGGTGACGCGGATTGCACCATTGTCAATCAGCCAGTTATATTTCGCGTCCATAACAACCTCCTTTAGAAGCGGTTGCGCCCGGTTTGCCTGACGGCGTCACCGGATCAACTTCTGCAGCTATATACGAACGAGATGCGAAAACGTTCCGTCACGAATCTGTGAATGCTGCAAGGTGCACTATTTCTGGTGCGACTTGCTGTTTGCGGGAGGCGAAAGAGAGTCGGCAGTTGGCCTCCATCTACTCGCCCTTTCTTCTCGCAACAACCCGTTGGCCTTTACGAAAAACTTACGAACTCCTTAGCCGACGCTTACGCGCAGAGTGCTCCAATAAATGGGCCGAAGCACGCGTGCAGACGTGTGTGGAAGGAACTTATGAATGCACTGTTTCTTGTGATCTGCGGTGTGAGCGTGGTGTTCTTTGTGGTGTTTCTCTTCCAATGCTCGCGCCCGGCGCGTAAGTCGCGAAAGCATCTGACGATTCGCACCTGGGATGAACATTCGGTGGCTGATTCGGCGATGGGACGCCGATTCTTGACCCATCTCGAAACGGAGATGACAGAGTTTCTCTCGCGGCATCGCCGGACGGTAGCGTTGCTGATCGTGGCATCGGCGCTATTCCTGATGCCACGGATGGCGCGCGCGCAAAGAACGCAACCACCGCCGGCACCTTCGACCGAGGCTGAACAGCAGATACCGGCCGCGGTGCAGAAGCAACTCGATGCTATGCAGAAGCGGATTGACCAACTGGAGGCGGAATTGGCCAGCCGCAAAGCACAGGAAGAGTCAGCCGCAGAAGCTCCCTCGCATACGGTTTCCGAGCAGGCATCCGGTATGCAGGTGCCCGCCGCCGAGAGCGCCTTAAAAGCGGGTGCGACCGGGAAGCCCGCCAAGCCCGAGCCGTTTTCGTTTGCCGACTTCACATGGTTGAACGGCAATTCGCGTGTCAAGGAGGTTCCGATCCAGAATGCCTTCTTCACACCGGAGATAAGGTTCGACGTTACGTACATCAATGATTTCGCCCATCCGAAGGATGACACCATTGGGGGGTCGAGCGAGGTTTTCCGCAGCAACGAATTCCAGGTGACGCAGGCAGGTGTTGGAGGTGACTTTCACTGGAACAACGTCATGGGGCGGTTCATGACGCAGTTCGGAATGTATTCGCAGACTACGCCGCGCAATGACGCCAGCCCAGCACGTGGTCAATGGCAACTTGCCGACGCCTACCGTTATGTTTCGGAAGCCTACGGCGGATATCACTTCGACGTGTGGGACGGTATCAATGTGCAGGCCGGCATCTTCATGTCTTATATCGGCCTGTTCAGTTACTACAACTTTGACAACTGGGCATACCAGCCTTCGTATGTGTCTTCCAATACCCCGTGGTTCTTCAACGGCCTGCGGGTGCAGATCTTCCCCAACGAACACTTGAAGATCGAGCCTTGGCTCATCAACGGCTGGCAATCCTATGGGCGGTTCAACAGCCGTCCCGGTGTCGGAGCGCAGATCCTATGGCGTCCGAATGGCAGGTTCGAGGTTTTGGGCAACGAGTACATCCTGGGTGCCGACACGCTCAACAATCCCAACCGGATTCGCTATCACACCGATGACAGCATTCAGTGGATGTACTACCAGAACCCAAACCGCACGCTGGACAGGATGGCCTTCTCGCTGACCGGCGACATGGGCTGCGAGCATGGCGGCGGAGTGAGCTGCGCGGGTGATTCCGCCAAGGGCCCCAAGCAGAGCTTTCTAGGCTATATGTTCTACAACCGCTTCTGGCTTCACAAGGACATTTTTGGGGTGACTCTCGGCGGCGGGCAGATCAACAATCCCGGCCGCTATCTGGTTTTGCTGCCGCCTATTAACGGCGCCACCGCGATATCAGGTACGCCCTATTTCACGGAGAACCCCGGGCAGCCATTCAAAGCCTGGGATACTTCGGCCACGTTCGACTACATGCCGAGCCAATACATTACCTTCCGATTCGAGTATGACCATCGGGCGGCGAACGTCCCGTATTTCTCGGGGCCGGGAGGTATTACGCCACCGGGAGGTAACACCGGCCCGCCGGGATCTGTCGTGCCGGGTTTCACGCCGGACCTGCGCAAAACAGAAAACCGGTTGGATATGGGGTTGTTGGTGATGTTCTAAGAGAAACTCGTCACAGCTTTCTGCCAACGCTGGATGTACATTGTACGAGTTTGGCAGTACGCACGAGGTGACGAGATGTTCGAAGCGAAGAGGCGTCGCATCCTGTCGTTGGCATCGACGATGGGCGCAATGATGACTTGCATGCTACCGATGCAGGCGCAACAGACCGGGACAGCGCAATCCAGAGGAACGGTAACCGTCTCGGCAGAGACCATGGAACGACTCGAGCAACACCTCACGGAATTGGAGGCTGAGGTGACGGAGCTGAAAGCACAGATGAAGGAATTACGTTCTGCGCCTGCGGCGTCGCCCGCATCAAGCGCAAGTGCTGTACTTGCGCACGACCTGGTCGAGGATCCCGCGCAGGGTGCCAGTCCGGTCAGCCATGCTCTGACGTCGGAGGGAAGCGCCGTGCTCTCCGAGGATGACCGCAGCATTCTCAATTACCTGAAGGGAACGACCATAAACGTTTCGCTTGATGCCTATTACGGCTACAACTTTAACGATCCGATCGGACGAGTGAACCTCCTGCGGGCCTATGACGTGAGCAGCAATGCGTTCAGTCTGAACCAGGCGTCAGTGATCTTCGATCGGCCGCCGGATGTGGCCGCGGGACGACGCTTTGGCGCTCGCCTGGACTTACAGTTCGGGCAGGCCACAGCCACGTTGCAAGGCAATCCTGTCAACGAGCCACGCCCGGCCATCTATCGGAATGTCTTCCAGGCCTATGGCACCTACATCGTTCCCGTGGGCAGCGGTTTGACGGTTAACTTCGGCAAATGGGCGAGCTCGCTCGGTATTGAGGGCAACTACACCCAGTTCCAGATCAACTATTCGCGCTCGTACTGGTTCAACTTCCTGCCGTTCTACCACATGGGCGTGCGAGCGCAGTACAACGTGAACAAGAAGCTGGCGCTGAACTACTGGGTCATCAACGGCAACAATCAAACCGAACCTACGAATAGCTTCAAGGATGAATTGTTCGGGTTCGTTGTGACCCCGAACAAGAACATCACTTGGACCGTGAACTACTATCTCGGTCAGGACCATCCTGATGCAACGCCAGTTTCCACTTGTGGGCCTGTTCCGGTGCAGCCGGGCCTGTGCTTCCAGAAGATCAGTCCTGCACCCAACGGCAAGCTGCACATCTTTGACACTTACGCAAGCTGGCAGACTACGCAGAAACTTCTGCTTCAGTTGGAGGGCGACTATGTGATCGAGAGGCTGTGGGCCAACGCCGCGCCGGGTCAATCGTCGGCCCCGTCGCACACCTCTGGAGGGGCAGCCTACGCCAAGTATCAACTGACGCCGCGCACCTACGTTGGTGCACGTGCGGAGTACCTCTCCGATCGCGGTGGCCTGTTCAGTGGAGTTACCGAGGCGCTAAAGGAAGTTACGGCGACTTACGACATCACGGTGGGTAATGGTTTTGAGATGAAGTACGAGTACCGGCGCGACTGGTCGAACGTGCCTATCTTTCTCACCAGTACGCAAAACGTTTTTTCCAAAGACCAGAACACGGCAACTGCCGGAGTCATCTGGTGGTTCGGCCGTAAACAGGGACCGTGGTAATCAACACGAGTCTCGGGAGTCGAACATGCAAGACCTGATCTACGTGGCCATCACGATTGCGTTTTTTGCCCTGTCGCTGGGGTATGTCTATTTCTGTGATCGGGTTAAGTGAGGAACCATGCACACTCAGTCGATCATCATGATTGTCATCTGCGGGTTGCTGATGATTTACCTCTTTTACGCGCTGTTGCGGCCGGAGAAGTTCTGACATGACTGTCAATGGATGGCTGCAGATCGCGGTGTTTCTCGCGTTGATCCTGGCCGTGACCAAGCCCATGGGCGTTTTCATGGCACGCGTGTTCAATCGGGAGCGAACCTTACTGGACCCGGTTCTGCGGCCCATCGAGCGAGTGGTGTATCGCTTGACGGGCGTGGATGAGGATCATGAAATGCGCTGGACGGAGTACGCCTTCGCCATGCTCCTGTTCAGTGTGGTCTCGATGTTGCTGCTGTACTTGTTCGAGCGCGTGCAGGCTCATCTGCCGTTCAATCCGCAGAACCTGACAGCCGTGCCGCAGGCGCTCGCCTTTAACACTGCGGCTTCGTTCACGACCAACACCAACTGGCAAAACTACTCCGGCGAGACCACGATGAGCTATCTAACCCAGATGGCCGGCCTCGCCTATCACAACTTTGTGTCGGCGGCGACTGGCATCGCGCTGGCGATTGCGTTCATTCGCGGCATCGCTCGCCGCCAGATGAAGACTATCGGAAATTTCTGGGTGGACATGATTCGCGCCAGTCTTTGGGTGCTGCTGCCATTCTGCATTGTTGGGGCTCTGCTTCTGGTCTCGCAAGGCGTAGTGCAGAATCTCCGCCCGTACGAATCCGTGCAACTCCTTGAACCGCAACAGGTGCAGCATGTGGGACCGGATGGCAAGCCTGCAGTGGATGGCGGCGGCAAGGCAGTGATGGACACGGTCGCAAACCAGACCATCGCCCAGGGACCGGTTGCTTCGCAGGAAGTCATCAAGGAATGGGGTACGAACGGCGGGGGATTCTTCAACGCCAACAGCGCGCATCCCTTCGAAAATTCGACACCATTTTCCAACCTCGTCGAGCTGTTCTGCATATTCGCAGTCTCGGCAGGGCTCACATACACCCTGGGCAGGATGACGGGGTCGCAGGCGCACGGATGGGCAGTGTGGGCTGCGATGGCCATTCTGTTTGTCGTGGGGGTCACCACAACGTATTGGGCCGAGGCCAGAGGCAATCCCCTAATACACGGTATTGATCAGCACGTGACCGCGATGCAAGCAGGCGGCAACATGGAGGGCAAGGAAGTCCGGTTTGGGATCACCAACACTGCGCTCTGGGCAACGGTCACTACGGACGCCAGTTGCGGCGCCATTAATGGCTGGCATGATTCCTTCACGCCGCTGGGCGGCATGGTTCCGCTGGTCAACATCATGCTGAGCGAAGTCATCTTTGGCGGAGTGGGCGCCGGGATGTACGGCATGCTGATTTACATCGTGCTAGCGGTATTCATTGCGGGCTTGATGGTGGGCCGCACACCGGAATATCTGGGCAAGAAGATCGAAGCCTATGACGTGAAGATGGCGATGCTGGTGGTGCTGGTGTTTCCCCTTGTGATTCTGCTGTTCACAGCGATCTCCTCGGTGAGGGGGTTCGGGACCTCCAGCATTCTCAATCCCGGGCCGCACGGCCTTTCGGAAATTCTGTACTCCTTCACGTCGCAGGCTGGCAACAACGGTTCCGCATTTGCCGGGCTGACAACCAACACACTCTGGTACAACGTGGCCGGCGGTTTCACCATGCTGATTGGCCGCTTCCTGATGATCATCCCGATGCTGGCAGTTGCCGGCAACCTCGCGGAAAAGAAATACGTCCCCCCGTCTCTGGGAACATTCCCGGTCACAACGCCGCTATTCACAGTGCTGCTGATCGGCGTGATCCTTATCGTTGGCGCATTAACATTTTTCCCGGCGCTGAGCCTGGGGCCGATTCTTGAGCAGTTGCTGATGCGGGCGGGAAAGGTGTTCTGAGGTCAAAATGGCGAGTAAGAGCTCAAAAAAGAAAGCCTGGGACTTGAAGATCGTTAAGCGCGCGATCCTCGATTCGTTCCTCAAGCTGGATCCGCGGCACATGATGGGCAATCCCGTCATGTTCGTCGTTGAGGTAGGCAGCGTGATCACCAGCGTGCTGCTGGTTCGCGACAAGGTGAACTTTGGCTTCAATCTGCAGATTACCCTCTGGCTGTGGTTCACCGTCTTGTTCGCCAACTTTGCCGAGGCCATGGCGGAGGGTCGCGGCAAGGCACAAGCCGACACGCTGCGGAGGGCGCGCTCGGAAACAATTGCCAACCGCCTCACCGCAGACGGAAAAACGGAGCAGGTTGCCAGTTCGAAGCTGCGTGCCGATGACCTTGTCCTGGTTTCTGCAGGCGAGTTCGTTCCCTCCGATGGGGAAATCATCGAGGGTGTCGCTTCGGTGGACGAGTCCGCGATCACCGGCGAGTCTGCCCCCGTCATTCGCGAGGCAGGCGGCGATCGCTCCGCCGTCACCGGCGGCACTCGTGTCCTATCCGATCAGATCAAAGTGAAGGTCACGTCGAACCCCGGCGAGACCTTCCTCGATCGCATGATTGCACTCGTTGAAGGCGCAGAGCGGCAGAAGACGCCCAACGAGATTGCCCTCAACATTCTGCTCGCCGGTCTGACCATTATCTTCCTGCTGGCGGTTGTCACCTTGCAGCCCTTCGCTATCTATTCAGGTTCGCCGCAGACTGTGTTTGTCTTGGTATCTCTACTGGTCTGCCTCATTCCCACGACGATTGGCGGGCTGCTGTCGGCCATCGGCATTGCCGGCATGGATCGCCTGATTCAACACAATGTCCTGGCGATGTCGGGGCGTGCTGTGGAAGCTGCCGGCGACGTGGACACGTTACTGCTCGACAAGACCGGGACCATCACGCTGGGCAATCGTCAGGCGGCGGAGTTCATTCCCGCTCCCGGCGTGAGCGAAAGGGAAATGGCCGACGCGGCCCAGCTTTCCTCGCTTGCCGATGAGACGCCAGAGGGCCGCTCGATTGTCGTTCTGGCCAAGGAGAGATACGGATTGCGCGGAAGGGAATTGTCGTCGCACGTAATGGAATTCGTTCCCTTTACTGCCCAGACCCGCATGTCGGGCGTAAACATGAACGGGAACGAGATCCGCAAAGGAGCCACCGACGCCATCGCTCGCTATCTCGCCGCGAATGGCGGCGAGCTACCCGCGGAGGTGCGGTCCAGTGTCGAGTTGATCTCGCGCTCGGGCGGGACTCCGTTGGTGGTGGCTGAGAAACATCGCGCCCTCGGCGTCATTCACCTGAAGGACATTGTAAAGGGCGGCATGCAGGAACGCTTCGATCAGCTCCGCGCTATGGGCATCAAGACGGTGATGATTACCGGCGATAATCCGCTCACGGCAGCAGCCATCGCGCGCGAGGCGGGAGTGGACGACTTCCTCGCCGAAGCCACTCCCAAGGACAAAATGGACCTGATCCGGCGCGAGCAGTCGCAGGGCAAGCTGGTTGCTATGACAGGCGACGGTACCAATGACGCGCCCGCGCTCGCCCAGGCCGATGTGGGTGTAGCCATGAATACTGGAACGCAGGCTGCCAAGGAAGCGGGCAACATGGTTGACCTCGATTCCAACCCGACCAAATTGATTGAGGTCGTCGCCATCGGTAAGCAATTGCTCATGACCCGTGGATCGCTGACCACCTTCTCCATCGCCAATGATGTGGCGAAATACTTTGCCATCATCCCGGCGATGTTCGCCGGAACCTTCCCGGTGCTGAATGCGTTGAACATCATGCACCTGCGGACCCCGCAGTCGGCCATACTTTCGGCGGTGATTTTTAACGCCATCATCATCATTGCGTTGATCCCTCTCGCGTTGCGCGGCGTCAAGTACCGGCCGATGGGCGCGGCGGCGCTCCTGCGGCGTAATCTCTGGATTTACGGCGTGGGCGGAATCATCGTTCCTTTCATTGGTATCAAGCTCATCGATGTGCTCATTACTCGCGTGGGGCTCGCGTAAGAGGTACGACGTATGAAGCAGAATCTCAAAATTGCCATTCTTATGACCCTGGTTACGACCGTGCTGCTGGGCATCATCTACCCGCTGGTGGTGACCGGCCTGGCGCAAGCTCTGTTCCGTGACAAAGCCAATGGCCAGTTAATCGTGCGTAACGGGAGGGTTGTAGGATCTCGCATTATCGGCCAGGCATTCACCGGCCCGGGCTATCTGCACTCCCGCCCGTCGGCGGCCGGGAACGGATATGATGCCGCCAACTCCGGCGGAAGCAATCTTGGCCCGACGAATCACGTGCTTATCGATCGCGTGAATGCTGACGCGGCACGACTGCAAGCCGAGAATCCAGGGCAGCCAGTTCCGATCGACCTAGTAACGACTTCTGCTTCCGGGCTCGATCCGGACATCACGCCTGCGGGAGCGGAATTTCAAGTGCCTCGGCTAGCTCGCGAACGCGGCCTCAGCGAAGACCAAGTGCGCCAGATCATCGCCAGGTACACTCAGGGGCGGCAGCTCGGCTTCCTGGGCGAGCCGCGAGTTAACGTGCTGGAGGTGAATCTGGCTTTGGACGAGCTGAAGCCGATGGCGGCGCGATAACACAACGCAGTCGAGCTCCGGCCGAAATTCACACTCCTTTCACATGAATTGCCCTTTGCGGATTGTTCCTAATCGTAGAAAGCCCATAGACTAAAGGCGCGAGGAGGCTATTGTGGCTGAGGCGATCATCCAGGCCCGCGCGGTCGAGAAATACTATGCGCAGCCCGGCGGCGACAAGATTGAAGTCATTGCGCCCACCGATCTCGAGATCCGTCCGGGGAAGATCGTCTGCCTGCTCGGCCCGTCCGGCTCGGGCAAATCGACGCTGCTGCGCATGCTGACCGGCCTGTCCAAACCTTCATCCGGCCAGATCTTGTGGCACGGCAATCCGATGGACGGGCAGATTCCAAACGTCTCCATCGTCTTTCAAAGCTTCGCGCTCTTCCCATGGCTGACGGTTCTGGAAAATGTGGAGGCTCCGCTGATCGCGCGCGCCATGGGCGCCATCGAACGCCACAAGCGCGCCCTGAAGATGATCGACACCGTTGGCCTCGACGGCTTTGAAACCGCCTATCCCAAGGAACTTTCCGGCGGCATGAAGCAGCGTGTGGGGTTCGCGCGCGCTCTGGTGGTAGAGCCGGAGGTCCTCTTCATGGACGAACCTTTTTCCGCGCTGGACGTCCTAACGGCGGAAAACCTTCGTTCCGAATTGCTGGAGCTGTGGCTGAACAAGAAGATGCCGACCACCGCCATCTTTGTTGTGACCCACAATATCGAAGAAGCCGTCCTCTTGGCGGATCGCGTGATCGTGCTGGGGCGCAACCCGGCGCGCATCCGCTCTGACTTCGAGATTGACATTGCGCAGTACCGTGACCGCAAGTCGCCTCGCTTCCTCGAATACGTGGACTTCATCTACAAAACGCTTACGCGCCCCGAGCAGGAGATCACGGCGCCGGGCAAGGCCGCACAAGTCCCCGGCGATGGCCAGCCGCGCCAACGCACCAAGTTTCAGATGCTGCCGCACGCGCGTCCGGGAGGCATCGCAGGATTCATGGAACTGCTCGCGGATCGAGGCGGCCGCGACGATCTCTACAAGCTGGCCGACGAACTTGCCATGGATGTCGATGACCTGCTTCCCATCGTGGAAGCGTCCGTCATGCTCGGGTTTGCAGTTCTGCGGGAGGGCGACGTCGAAATTACTCCGGAAGGCCGCAGGTTCGGCGAGGCCGACATTCAGACCCAAAAGCAGATCTTCCGGGAAGCAGCCCTGAACAACGTTGCTCTCCTGCGCCTCATCGAAAACACTCTGCATGCCAAGCGCGATCATGCCATCGGCGAGGAGTTCTTCCGCGACATTTTGGATGAGCATTTCAGCTCTGATGAAGTGGAACGCCAGTTCGAGACCGCGCTCAACTGGGGTCGCTACGCCGAAATCTTCGATTACGATTCGGAAAACGGCCGCCTGTTCCATCGCGAAGAGGCCGATACCGATGCCGATGCGCTGCGGGTTGCAGGTGAGGTCTGATGACCCGCGCCACCTGGCAGCCCATCCGCATCCTGGGTAAAGGGCCGTGGTCGCTGCTTCCAGCGCAGACCTGGTCAGTGCTGACTGACTTCGTCATCTTCGCTGCCGGCCTTTCACTCTTTTACGCGGTGCTGGTGCTGGCACGCACCTGGTTCGGGCCGTTTAATCCGCACGTCGAAATTTCGCGCGATCCCAGCAAGCTTCCTGGTTATGCGGCCTATTCGCTCCTGCGCATTACCGTCGCTTATGTTCTCTCGCTTGCATTCACGCTGGTGTATGGCTATGTCGCCGCGTACAACCCGCGTGCTGAGCGCATCATGATTCCGCTGCTCGACATCCTGCAGTCGATTCCCGTTCTCAGCTTTCTCCCCGGCGTGATGCTGGCCATGGTGGCGCTGTTCCCCAATCACCAGATCGGCGTCGAAATGGGCGCAATTCTGCTCATCTTCACCGGCCAGGTCTGGAACATGGCCTTCAGCTTCTACTCGTCGCTGAAGAGCATTCCGCGCGATATGCGCGAGGCAGCCAAGATTTATCGCTTCAACTGGTATCAGCGGTTCACGCAGTTTGAGCTGCCGTACGCCGCGATCGGGTTGGTGTGGAACTCCATGATGTCAGTGGCGGGCGGCTGGTTCTTCCTCATGGCCTGCGAAATGTTCGTCCTCGGCGACCGTGATTTCCGACTTCCGGGACTCGGTTCGTACCTGCAGACCGCCGCCAGCGCGGGCGATACGCAGGCAATCCTCTGGGGCGTCGGAACCATGATCGCGGTCATCGTGCTGCTCGACCAGATAGTGTGGCGACCCGTGATCGCGTGGGCAGAAAAGTTCAAAATGGAGCAGGTGGAAAGCACCGACGTGCCTCAGTCCTGGTTCCTTGCCTTGCTGGAGGCCTCGCGCGGGTTGCGGAAGCTTCGCAAGAAAGCCATCAGGCCCTTACGAGAGCGCCTGTCCCTGCATTTCGCGCGGCTTTATCACGCTGCGGAGGACCACACGCCGCCGCCTCCCTGGAAAGTCTGGACCGGCCGAGCGATCGCAGTAGCCGCCGTAATCGCAGTGCTGTATGCCGTTACGCGGGCTATCGCCATGCTGACCGGACTGAATGGCCTGGAGTATCGCGAGTTGCTCATGGGGGCCAGCGCGACCTTTCTTCGAGTGCTGCTGGCGCTTGCCATCGGAGCAGCGTGGGCAATTCCCGCAGGAGTTGCCATCGGCTTCAATCGCAGGCTGGCGCGCATCGCCCAGCCGTTGGCGCAAATCGCCGCTTCGGTGCCGGCGACCGCCTTGTTTCCCATCGTCATGCTGGTACTGATTCGCATTGGCGGCGGACTTGGCCTCGGCTCCATTGTCCTGCTCCTGCTGGGTACGCAGTGGTACATCCTGTTCAACGTGATCGCCGGCGCCATGGCGATTCCAACCGACCTGAAAGAAGCGGCGCTGTTGTGCAAGTTCACCGACGCCCAACGCTGGCGTAAGCTGATTCTGCCCGGAATTTTCCCCTATCTCATTACCGGACTCGTGACCGCTTCGGGAGGCGCCTGGAACGCCAGCATTGTCGCCGAGTATCAGCACCTGAAGGACCAGACCTACACCACGGTTGGCCTGGGCGCAACCATCTCGCGAGCCACCGACTCCGGCAATTTCGACCTGCTGCTGGCCTCGACCATTGTCATGGCGATCGTGGTTGTGACCATCAACCGCCTGGTCTGGCGGCGCATGTACCGCCTGGCTGCGACGCGCTATACGCTGGAGGCCTGAGCGCAGCGGGGATGCCCGCCTCCTTGACGGTTGCTCTCGGTGGGCAATAGAGTTCAATTACTCGGGAGTTTGTGCTTGGAAGCCCTGGTTGGGAACAATTTTCTTCACTACACCATCTTGAAAAAACTGGGTGCTGGTGGTATGGGTGTGGTGTATGAAGCAGAGGACACGCGGCTTAGGCGCCATGTAGCTCTGAAGTTTCTCTCCCAGGATTTCCAGCACGATCCTTACGCGCTGGAGCGCTTCCAGCAGGAGGCGCGTGCTGCTTCGGCCCTTAATCACCCCAACATTTGCACCATCTACGCCATCGAGGAATGCGACGGTCAGCACTTCATCGCCATGGAGTTGCTGGATGGCGTGAGCCTGAACGAGAAGATCGAAGGTACTCCACTCGCGCTCGACAAGATTATTGACATCGGCATACAGATCAGCGATGGGCTTGATGTTGCGCACAGCAAGGGCATCGTGCACCGCGACCTGAAGCCGGCCAACATCTTTATCACGTCGCGGGGGCAGGTCAAGATCCTCGACTTTGGGCTGGCAAAACTGGCGCATAACCGCCGCGCGGCCTTGGAGACCGTTGGCGGTAATGCCGCGACCCTTGCGCCGCTGCATCTTACCTCGCCGGGCACTGCCGTCGGCACTGTGGCCTACATGTCACCCGAGCAGGCCCGCGGAGAGGAACTCGACCCGCGCAGCGACCTGTTTTCTGTTGGCGCCATTCTCTACGAGATGTCCACCGGCAAACTCCCGTTTGAGGGCAATACTTCTGCCGTCATATTTCAAGGCATCCTCGATCGCCATCCCCGTTCGATTGCGGAGCTGAACCCATCATTACCCTTCAAGCTGGAAGAAATCATCGACAAGGGGCTGGAGAAAGACCGGGACCTGCGTTATCAGACAGCGGCGGAGATCCGCAGCGACCTGAAGCGCCTGAAACGTGACATAACCGGTCACAGCTCGCAGACTGGCATCGCAGCGGCTTCCTCATCCTCGGTGGCTCCAGCACGCGCAAGCAGCCCGGGGCGGCCGGCTTCCAGCACGGCCGTCATTCTGAACACGGCAAAACGCCATAAGAGTGGCGCCGGGCTCATCACCGTTCTGAGCCTTTTGATGATCGCGGCGGGAATCTACGGATTCTACAAGTGGGTTTCGCAGTGGATCGGCGATTCCGGGCCTATCCCCTTCCAAAACATGAACATGGTGAAGCTCACGAATTCTGGGAAGGTGGTGCTGGCGACGATTTCCTCCGATGGCAAGTACGTGGTGAACGTGGTGGACGAGGGGCACGGGCAGCAGAGCCTGTGGATGCGGCACATCGCCACCGGCAGCAATGCCCAGATCATGGCGCCCATCGATGTGCGCTACACCGGGCTCACCTTCATGCCGAGCGGTGATTTCCTCTACTTCACTCGCATCGAACCGGAGAACCCGGGAATCGGGCTTCTCTACCAGATCCCTGTGCTGGGTGGCACGCCACGCAAACTGATTGCGGATGTGGACAGCCCGGTCAGCTTTTCACCGGACGGGCAGCAGATCGTTTTTAGGCGCGACAGTCCATCGGAAGGGAATTCGAAGCTCATCATTGCACGTCCTGATGGAACCGGTGAACGCGTTCTCTCCGCGCTTCCGCTTCCCGGCTACTCTGCGCCTGCGTGGTCGCCCGACGGCAAGTGGATCGCCTCAACCGTGATCGAGCCGGGCGGCCGGAACCTCGGCCGTCTGGTCGTGCTGGATCCTGCCAACGGAAAAGAAAGGACCATCTATGCCGCAACCGCCAGTCTGCAGAAGGCGACCTGGATGCCGGATTCGCGGCACCTGCTTCTCATCTTCCATGACGTCACCAGCGAATGGAACGGCCAGATCGGGGAAGTGTCTCTGTCCGGTCACAAGCTGCACCGCATTACCAACGACCTCAGTTCCTACAGCAATCTCACGCTTGCCGTGACCAAAGACGGGCAGCAAATGATTGCTGTCCAGAACACACCCGATAGCGGCGTTTACACCATGAATCTCGACAATGGCGTCGCGTCCGTCTCCAAGCAGGTGGACAACCACGGGGATATCAATGTGGGCTGGCTGCCTGATGGGAGGCTGGTGACGCTGGATTTCGATGGTCATATCTCCATCATGAATGCGGACGGCAGCAGCCGCAATGTTATCTACCAGCAGAACCTTCCGATGCAGGGTTTGACGGTGTGTCCTGATGGATTGAACGCATTCTTTAACATGCCGAACCGCGATACCCATGCGCTCAACATCTTCCGCATTGATCTTCAAAATGGCAACGTGACGCCGGCAACGAATGGAAAAGTCGAGCAAAATGCGGTGTGTTCGCCCGACAGCAAGTTTCTCCTCTATGCCAAGCTGGAGCGTGGCAAGCAGGTTTTGATGGAGATGCCGGTGGGCGGCGCTGAAGCCAAGCAGCTTAGCGACAAATGGGTAAACTTTGGGGCCATCTCGCCCGATGGTAAGCAAGTCGCAATGCTGGCGCATGAAGGTCAGGGCGCCAACGTGAAGCCCATGGTTGAAATCATCCCGGCGCAGGGAGGCTTGCCCGTAAAGAGCTTTCTCCCGAGCCGCTTCATTTCGGGACTGTTGCAGTATTCTGCGGATGGACAGAGCCTGCTTTATCCGGTGACAGAGAAGGGAGTCTCCAACATACTGATGCAGCCCATAGCGGGTGGACCTCCAACTCTGGTCACCAAATTTGATGATTTGTTCCTTTACGGATACGACTTCGATTGGAAGAGCCATAAACTGGCAGTAGCCAGGGGACGCACCAATTCGGATGTCGTGCTCCTCACCCAGCAGGATAAGCAATAGCAGACGATCTGAAAGCAGGACGGAGCGTCCGGAGGCTGACATTTCGACGCAATTGAATTACTCTGTTTTTCTATACGCACTTCTTATTCAATCGGCTCGGGCGGTCTGGCCGGACCGTTGCGTTGCCGGGCCAGGCTGCGCTTCATTGGAGCTTTCCGTTTCCCCAGTGGTATCCATAGGAGCCGCCTTCTGATTCCCAAAGGAGCTGCATGACGGGGTCCAAAGTTTTCCTGCTGGGCGGATTAGGGGTCATCCTCTGCGCGCTGTTGACCGCGTGCGGCGGAAAGACCCCGGCAAACGGCCCAAGCGCGCTGAACATCCTAACCTCGAGTCCCCTGCCGGTGGGCGCGGAAGGCGACGCCTATAGCCAAACCCTGATAGCGTCCGGAGGGTTACCGCCCTACGTGTGGAGCATTGATTCAGGGTCGCTACCCCCCGGGTTTAACTTCAGTGCGGGGGGAGTGCTCAGCGGAACCCCGCCGACGGGATCGGCTGGCAACTATGGCTTTACCGTGAGAGTAACGGACTCGCAATCGCCGACCAAGGCCTACCAGATCGGGAGTATGAGCCTTACCATCAATCCGCCCTTCTCGTTTTCATCAACGACGCTGCCCAACGCCGTCATCGCGGTTGCCTACAGCAGTGCGGTTACCGCCAGCGGTGGCATCACTTGCAGCGGCACAGTTCCGTACACGTACGCGCTGGTTCCCAATAGTTCGCCGCTGCCGGCAGGCTTGACCCTGAATTCGGATGGCACCATCACCGGCACTCCCACCGGTCCAATTGGAACCTATCCCTTCACTGTTCAGGCCACCGACTGTTTTCCGACTACTGCAACGGCGAACTTCACCATTACGGTTACTGGAAAGATCCAGGGCAACTATGCCTTCTCGCTAAGCGGCTACAACCAGCAGGGGCAGGCGTTCTACCTGGCCGGTAGTTTTGTAGCTGACGGCAACGGCAATATCACCAGTGGTGTGTTCGACCGGAATGGCAACGATTCCATCGGCCCGATGACCAACGTGGCAATCACTCCGGGAAGCGGCGCGAACGGCCAATGCCCCATCCCCAGCGGCGCAACCGGCTCAGTTTACTGTGTGGGCCGGTCTGAGCCTAACGGAAGCACCTCCGGAAACAATCTGGGCACCATCATGATCGCTTCCCCTCTGGGTACGTATTCCTTTAGTGTTTCGGTGTCATTGCTCGCCGATTCCAAGATCATCCTGGCTGATCCCAACAATCCGGGGGTGTGGGGTTCCGGTACCCTGGCCTCGCAAGGCCAGACCCTGTCGGGGATTTCGCTGGCATCGGCCAACTTCGCCTTCGGTCTGTGGGGCTTGGATTCGGGAGGCAGTCGCTATGCCGGCGCGGGCTATTTCATCACCGATCCCAACGGCAATATCGCGTCGGGAAACGGACTGGCGGACATCAATGACAACGGTACCGTGCAGGCCCAGACGCCTCTGACGGGTAGCGTATCTTCGGTCAGCCCCACCACCGGTCGAGGAACGGCCACTTTCACCATCGGCACGAGCACGCTTAACTATGCCTTTTATGTCATACCGGCTGGTTCGGGCAAGCTTTTCAACAGCGTCGTGGCCGTGCAAACCGATCCGGTGTCAAATGGTTCGCCGCTGACTCTGGCGTCGATGTCTCAACGATCGCCCGCCGGCGGCAGCGCGTTTACCGTCAAGTCGCTGAATGCCACCACAGGCGGAACTCCCAACGGCGACGTATTTGAGTTGAACGGCGTCTCCAATTCGGGAGGAGGTTCGATACCCGACATCTCGTTGGGTGTTGCTACCTTCGATGGCAACGGAAACATTACTGGATATGCCTACGACGAGAACAAAGGCGGCACGCTAACCATACCTGCACAGAACAGTTATACGGGAACGTACAGCGTTGACACCATCAGTGGACGTGTGACGGTGAATCTGAATGGAATCGCGAACCAACCCGTATGGTACCTGGTGTCGCAAAACGCCGGCTTTGTGGTCGGAACCGATCCGAATGTAACAGCCGGCAACTTCGAGCCGCAGAACGTAACGCAACCGATCACGATTCTCTACTTGTTCGGCAATTTCTATGGCGGCACCACCAACCCGGTGCTGCCCAGCGTCATCAACTCCGTATTGGCGGCAACCGCATCGCCGCCGCCACCGCCAGGCACCGGCAATGGAAGCTTCACCGGGACATTCGACAGCAGCGGAACGACTGGCGTCATGATGGATCAAATGTTTACCGACAGTTTCTGCCTTGCGGACAGCAGTCCCTGCCCCACCACGCAGCAGGCGAACAGCACAACCGGCAGAATGCTCATCGTGGACAGTAATGGAAAGCCCGTGGATATTTTGTATCCCGTCTCCGCAGGCGCTTCAGGAGTTACCGGCACGACCGCCAAGGATGTACTGTTGAGCACCGACTCAAATCCGAGCTTGACGGCGATCACGCGCTGAGTCCTGAGAGTTGCGGTTTGGTGTTTCGCAGACGTCGGGGCCTGGCGCCGAAGTGTCTTCTGTTTATCACCTTGGAACGCAGTGACAAAGCGACGAATCAAGGTATAACCTGTAAATCAACTGACTTTGGAAATGGGTAGTAGCCTCTGCAAGAGAGGTCTGGCCAAGGGGATTGTCGGAAATGCCTGCGGATCCGGAAGGCGCAGCGCGAAGAGCGCAGGATGGCATAGCCGTCTCCAGCGGCGACAGCTCTGCCGCTACGCCCAAGCCTGCGCTTGGATCGGAGGGGATGACCGATCCAGGACTCGGCGCGGATGTGACGTCCCCGAGTTCTCCGCTGCCAGTCACGCCCAAGAGTGATCCTTCAGATGCGATGACTGTGGCGGAGTCGAGCGGCTCGGGCGGCAGTACCCCCCACCCGATTTTCTCCTCCATCGGCGCTACCGTCTTTCATGTTGGCGACATTCTTGGTGGTCGCTACGAGATCCTGAAGCTGCTCGGTATGGGCGGCATGGGAGCGGTGTACAAGGCTCGCGACATGGAGGTCGAGCGCGTCGTCGGGCTTAAGGTGATTCGTCCCGACCTGGCCGGCGACCCTGCCATCCTGGCCCGCTTTAAGCAGGAGCTGATCCTCGCGCGCCAGGTGACCCATAAGAACATCATTCGCATCTACGACCTCAACGAGGCCGAAGGCGTCAAGTTCATCACCATGGAGTTCATCGAAGGTGAGGACTTGCGCAGCATCCTTCTGCGCGAGGGCAGGCTCTCGCCCGAAGACGCCGCCAACATCATGCTCCAGGTGTGTGCAGGTCTGCAGGCGGCCCACAGTGAAGGCGTTATTCACCGCGATTTGAAACCCAGCAACATCATGCGTGATGCCTCCGGGCGTGTCGTGGTAATGGACTTCGGCCTGGCGCGCAGCGTTCAGAGCGACGGCATGACACGGACCGGCATGATGGTCGGCACCATGGAATACATGTCGCCCGAGCAGGCCATGGGCAAGGAGCTGGACGCCCGCTCTGACGAGTTCACGGTGGGCCTCATCTTCTACGAACTGCTCAGCGGCTTCATGCCCTACCGCGCGGAGAGCGCCATTGCCAGCCTGGTCAAGCGCACCCAGGAGGGCGCCGTCCCGCTGACGGAGGTGGACTCCAGCATCTCGCCCGAGCTGAGCGCCATCGTCAGCAAGTGTCTGGAAAGAGATCCTGCAACGCGTTTCGCCTCCATGCAGGAGCTGATTGACGAGATCGAAATCTGGCAAGGGAAGAAGCGCCGCGTGGGTCAGTCGGCCATCGCTCCGTCTCTGCCCAAGCCAATCCCAGCGAAGCCCTTTCCCTGGAAGTGGGTCGCCGTGGCAGTTGCGGTGGCTGTGCTGGGCTCAGGAGCCTACTGGATACGCAACCGCATTCATCCCGGAACTACGGCAACGGGCGCCGTGCAAGGCCCGGTAACGACAGTTGCCATCATGCCGTTCTATAACGGGACCGGGGACCCCAGCCTGGACTGGGTAGGTTCGACCATCTCTAATAGGTTGATCTCCGACATCGGTCAGTCTGCCCACCTGCACTTTGTTTCGGCGGGCCGTCTGCAAGATGTCTTGCATGATTTGCGCTCCACGCCTGAACCCCAGGTGGACGCTTCAACGCTGAACGGCATCAAAGCGGCCACCAATACCGAGACAGTGATCTCAGGACAACTGGTGAAGGCCAGCAACCGGTTCCAGATAAACCTGATCGTACACGAACTCAAGAGCGACCGCGATACGCAACTTGCCAGCGATCCTTTCGACTTGAAGGACCTTCCGGGTGTCCTGGAGAAGGTCGCTGGGCAGGTTCGCGAAAAGTTAGCCACGTCGCGAGACATCTTGCGCGAGTTGCAGCAAAGCTCAGGGCACGTCTTGACGAATTCTGTCACTGCGCTCCAAGCCTACGATGAAGGTATCCAGCTCGACCGTGTGGGGGACAATGCAGGAGCGGCAGCCAAGTTTGAGAAAGCCACGACCGAGGATCCCAACTTTGCCATGGCATTCGCCAAACTGGCACAGTCCTACGCCAGGCTTGGCAACGCAGTGAAGGCGCAACAGACGTCGCGCCGGGCGATGGACCTGAGCAACGCTTTGCCGCGGGGCGACCAGTATCTCATCGAAGCAAATCACTACCGCATCATGAATGAGACGGACAAGGCGATCGCGGCCTACGAGAACCTCGCAAAGGTGAGTCCGAACGATACTGAGGTCCAGTTTGCGCTGGCGAGTCTGTATGAGAAGGCCGCCCGCTACGCCGATGCCAGAAAGCTTCTCGAAAAAGTACTGGCTGCAGATCCAAAATACGTGGATGCTCTTTATGCCCGAGGCAGGGTGGAAATCAAAGATGGCAAACCGGACGCGGCCCTCGATTTTCTCAACCAGGGGCTGAGCCTGGCCATCAAACTCGACAATAAGGAGGAAAAGGGCAACATCCTCAATGCCCTGGGCATTGCCTACGGCGACCTCAACAGACGTGAAGATGCACTCAGCAACTATCAGCAGGCGTTGGAAATTCGCAAAGGCATTGGGGATGAGCGCGGGACTGAGTTGACCCTGACCAACATCGCGTCGGTGCAGGATGCGATGGGCAATTCCCAAGCCGCTCTGGCCAACTACAAAGCGGCGATTGACGTAGCGAAGAAGATCGGCGACAAGTACGGGCTCGCCGTGGCCTACGAGAACCTTGGCACCTGGTACCACAATCATGGACAGTACAGCGATGCCCTACAGTTGGCAAAGCAGGCGCTGCAACTCTACCGCGACCTGGGCGAGAAACGCAGCGAGGCGCAAACCCTGAACAATATTGGCAGTGCGCTTAACAACAACGGTCAGTATCAGGACGCGCTCACCAATTTTGACCAGGCCTATCAAATCCGCGAGCAGTTGCAGTTGCACGATGACGCCACCGAGTCCCTGCGAAATTCGGGCGACATCAATCTCAAGCTCGGACAATTCGACACCGCCAAAGCCCAATTCCTGAAGGCCATGCACGACAGCAAGGCGGCCGGCGATCAGACCAGCCTGGCGCTCGAGTCCAGCGGCATGGGGATCCTGTTCGCCACTCAAGGGGAATACGATAAGGCCCTGGCTACTCTCGATGACGCCGTGAAGGCTTTTCAGGAGACGAAAGATCGATCCTGGCTTTCGGTAGAGGCTCTGTCTCGTTATGGCGAAGTCTTGTCCGCCGTCGGGCGTGGGGAGGAAGGCCAGAAGTATATTGACCAGGCGCTCGACCTTGACACCCAGGTTAAGGTGCCCTTGCACAACAAGGCCGCGGCGCTGAATTCACTCGGCGATAGTTATTTCTATCGCGGTAATTATCCGGCTGCCCGGCAGCAATATCAACGGGCCCTTCAGGCTGTGGGCAAAGCGCCGACCGAAGAGAGTCTGCGGGCGCAACTAGGCCTTGCCCGTTTGGAATTAGCGCAGGGACATGCAGGCTCCGCTGCGCCCGCGCTGAAACAGATCATGCAAAGCGCCAATTCTGTTGGCCTGAAGGCGGTAGCGATACGCGCCTCGATTTCCTATGGCGAGGCCCTTCTGGCTACCAATCGCGCCGACGCTGCCAGGCAACAGTTGGAAGAAGCCATGGGCCAGGCAGACGGGCTGGGGATGTTACTCGAGCGAGCGCTCGCCCAGTACCTATTGGGAAAGGTCCTGACCATGACCGGCAAACCGAAAGACGCGACGCTGCATTTTCAGGAGGCGGCACGAATTATGCAGTCCCTTAGCAAGCAGCCCGGCGCCGAGCACATCCTGGAGCGCACCGACCTCAAGGACATCTTTGCCGACGCCAAATCCTCCGCAGGCGGCGATGCGTAATGTCGTTCCTCGTTGGCATCCACAGTCAACACGTCCAGGTCTGCTGGGAAAACGGGCTTTGGAGCCTGCGTCCGTCTGGACGGAAAATTGCGTTCTCCGCCGAAGTTTGGCGACCTCAGCGGGGAAAGCAAAATGGATATCAGATCAGCGTTGGAACGATCTGAACGCCATTTCGCCCGTATACCTCAGAACATAAAGCGCCCTGCCAGGCAGTTCCAAGCTGGCGCACCAGCTCGGAACTGCCCCGTTACACCCATCCGCGCGATCACGGCTTGGTGGGGTTGAACGTGGCCACGATGTCCGCCGATCCTACCTGCGGAGCCAAAACCTTCTTCGACACTTTGCGAGCAAGCTGGCTTCCTCCGCCTCCGAAGCCCCTGGTTCCTCCGGACGTCGAGCTATCGATCTTACGGGGTTGGAACGACAGGAAGATGCTCATCCAGTTGTTGTCCCCCATCATATCGTTCTCCAGGTAGTCGGCGTTGGTTGCGGTCACGTTGTCCATCGTGTAGAAGCTTGTGTCCACGTTAATACACTGGTCTTGTTGCGGGTCAGTACACAGGGGCTCCGACGGACACGTTACCGGGTTGCCCGACGAGTCCTGGCAGGTGTAGCTGTAAACAACGCAATTGCCGTTCGTGGAAGTGGGAGGGTTGCCGCTTCCCGTGCCGGCGTAAACGATGCACTGCTCATTGGCGAATTGAGTTCCGGCCAGCCGCATCTGGTAAAAGGTCTGGCGGTCAACTGGTGTCGCCGTCACCGTCATTTGAACCCCGCTGGGGTTCTGGAAGCCCTGAGGATACGTGACTGCTGACTGGTGCGCGCCGAAAGCGAAGACGGTCGGTGTGCCGCCCGGCTGAATCGTTTCCGTTATCTGAACGGGGGAGTGGAGCGTGAACTCCCATCCTAAGATATCCTGGTTCTCACCACCGGCAATAGGTTGAGAAGCGGTAAAGCCGACCCACGCCGAGCCGCCGTTGGCTGGATCGAGTTGGAGTCCACTGGGGTTGTTCTCCGCGTCATACACAATGTTGTAAGGCACTGCCATGGTTGGCGGTCCGATTGGGATGTGTGTCCCAGAAAGAAACATGGGATCCAGCCAGATCTGCAGCGACCCTTGCTGGTTACCGGACGGCGGAGTGTATCCCAGCACCACGTTCTGGGTGGAACCGTCCATACAGGTTTCACCGTTGCAGGTACCTCCCATGACTGGGATGTTCGAATCGATCGACTGCTGGCTCTGGTAGAGCAGGCAGCTCTGCACCTGGTTGTTATTGCCGATGCTAAAGTCTCCCGGCAGATGCACCGGAGTGTTGATGTTCGGCCCACAGGTCTGGATGGCTATGTGGTTGGAGGTCGGGTCCCATAAGTCCTGCACAACGTCAAACTCGACGACCAGACTGTTGTTGATCCCCGCGTAGCCCAGTGCTCCCCCTTGGTCGGGGCATGTCTGGCTGCCGCCGGCGCCCAAAGCGATGACACCCAAGCCGCTGGCGCACATGGACATGTCGGTTCCAGTCGAGTTCTGAACGATGAATGCTATCCCGTCACCCGGAGAACAGCACTGGAGGCTGTTAATTTGGAATGCAAACCAGGACGTAAAGCCGCTGGCAACCGGTTGCTTACCCAGTCCCTGGATGTGTGTCTTGTCCTGGAAGTAGACCGTGGACCCTTCGTTGGAGGGATCGCTGCCTTTGGTAAGCCGCAGCACGGGCGGCGTCCCAGGGAGGCTAGCGCTGCCGTTCAGTTGCAGATATCGAGTCGTGAGGCTCGTATCGGAGAAATCTTCGAATGTAATCTGCGCCGACGACGAGACGCAGAGAAACAGGAGCATGGCTGGAACCAAGGCCAAGCTCGAAAACCGGATTCTGGACAGCATGGGGATTGCCTTTCCTACGCCGGCACACCGGCGTATCAACACTTCTGCCTCATTGCGGGCGGCGAATATTCGACGGGGGAAATCTCGACAAATGCCACAGTCGCGCAGCAAAACTGGGTAGATGGCGGAATTGTGCGGCTGTTCGGGTTGGATGTCAAGGCAAATCCAAGCTGGACGCAACGAAAAGACCTTACAACGGCGACCCTCGGCCCCAAGGTGTGGGTGCGATTGGCCTCGTAGTGGGCATGCCGTATGGCACCGCCTAACGCCGTCATGGCACTACAATGTGACAAGAAGACAAGAGCATTCCAAATGGAAACGGCAGAGGTGGTAATCGTCGGCGCCGGCATTGTGGGCTCCAGCATTGCCTGGCACCTGACCCAAGCCGGTTGTCGCAACGTATTGTTGGTAGAGCGCGAATCCCATCAGGGCAAGGGCTCCACCGGCAAGAGTATGGGAGGTGTGCGTGCCCAGTTTGCGACCCCGGTGAACATACAGATGTCGCTCTACTCCATCCCTTTCTACGCCAGCTTTGAGGAGCGGTTGGGCCTTCCTTCGGAATATCGCCCGCAGGGCTATCTGTTTGTCGCCACTAACCCGTCGCACCTCGACTACCTGCGGACCAATCAGGCGCTGCAGAAGTCTCTCGGACTCACGCGCGTACAGATGCTGAGCGGTGCTGAGATAGTGGCAATGGTGCCGCAGTTGCGCTCGGACGACATACTCGGAGGCAGCTTCTGTCCCACCGATGGATTTGTCGATCCCTACAGCGTTATGACTGCGTTCACCACCCGCGCCTGCGAGAATGGGGCGGTCCTCTGGCGCTCAACCCGGGTTACGGGCATTCATCTTCAGGATGGCAGAATCAGCGGCGTAGAAACCACTCGCGGCCCGGTCAGTTCGCCGGTGGTGGTCAACGCTTCTGGTCCCTGGGCAGCTCAGACGGCCGCGCTGGTGGGCGTGGATCTTCCCGTGGAACCCCTGCGCCGCATGCTGGTCCCAACCGAGCCGTTCGACGGGGTTTCACACGCCATCCCCATGGTCGTTGACATGACCAATGGCTTTCACTTCCGCCCCGAGAGTCTCGGATTTCTACTTGCCTGGAATGACCCTGAAGAGACACCTGGTTTCAAGCAGGACTTCGAGCCCTCCTTCATCGAAAAGGTACTTACCCGCGCCGCCGACCGTGTTCCGTGCTTCGAGAACCTGGCCGTCAATCCCAAGCGTGCCTGGGCGGGTCTTTATGAAATGTCGCCCGATCACCACGCCATCCTTGGACCGGTACCCGCAGTGCCAGGCTTCTTCTGCGCCAATGGCTTTAGCGGACACGGCGCAATGCATGCTCCGGCTACAGGGAAAATCCTCTCCGATCTGATTCTCCGAGGCACGACCAACGTTGTGGACAAGGTCGAGGTGCTGAGTCCGGAGCGCTTTGCCAAGGGTGCGCTTCTGCACGAAACTGCTGTGCTCTAAGCACCGGCATGTGCTGTTGCAAGTGAACAAAATCCGACACACTTGTGACATTTCTGTGACAACTCTACAACCGGCCTCACCGTATGTTCTCCTCAAAGGCGCCGTTGCGGGCGGGGTTGCAGCGAACTGGTCTGTCGGAGCAATTCAGACGAGTTCGCTCCTGCCCGCAGAACTCGCTTCGGTCGGAGGTGACAAGCGGCCGATCGCACAAGCCGTCGGCCGCTTTGTGCTGCGCGCCGTAACCCAAATCAACCTTGCATCCATTTCCTGCGGCGTCGCATCTACGCCAAGCGGCGTAAACTGACCAGACAAAAGGCGCGCCCAATGACCTCCTCAAAACCCAATCCCGTCAAGACCGACGATCAGGAGATCCTCACCGCACTACCCTTCGACAGTTGGAAGGATACGCAGGCCACGCTGCACATGTGGGGTCAGATCATCGGCAAAGTCCGCTTGAAACTCTGTCCTCTGGTCAATCACTGGTGGAATGTGCCGTTTTACGTGACCGCCCGCGGTCTGACAACCTCTGCGATGCCCTACGACGGCGGCATTGTCGAGGTGCAGTTTGACTTTATCGACCACAAGCTGCTTATCGAGACCAGCAAGGGCTCCGAGAGCACACTCGCCCTAAAGCCGCAAACCGTAGCGGAGTTCTATCACAGCTTTATGGCCGCGCTGAGTGATCTCGGAGTGAATGTGAAGATCTGGACCACGCCCTGCGAATTGCCTGATC
>Ga0335082_10000348_pt1 | contig 46794 bp, 42 predicted proteins | sample Lox_Sample_41_FD_206718 | JGI IMG/M metagenome (GOLD analysis project Ga0335082, IMG submission 206718) | Soil microbial communities from Loxahatchee National Wildlife Refuge, Florida, United States - Lox_Sample_4.1 | ecosystem: Environmental > Terrestrial > Soil > Wetlands | place: USA...
TCGACCAGATCCAGAAGCTCCAGGAGGAGATCGGGCTCGAGTACCTGATGGGCGCGCCGCTCTCGCACGAGTCGTTCGTGCTGTTCACGGAGAAGGTGCTGCCAAAGCTCGTGTGAGCAAGCCCGGCGCTTCGCCGGGCGCGCAGCGAGCCGAAGGCGAGCGAAGATCAGAAGAGAGACCCGGATGGAGCTACCGCCGAGCCGGCCGGCGTCACGCGCCTATTTTTCGGGAGTCTGCGCCAGCAAGGCAGCGACCTCGGCGCGCGCCTCGGTGCGGGCGGCGCTCGGCGTGGGCTTGCGCGCGAGGTCGAGCGGCGTGAAGCCCTTCGCGTCCACGAGATCCTTGCGCGCGCCGTGCGCGAGCAGCGGTCGCACCAGCTCGATCTGACCCCGCTGCGCCGCCAGGTGCAGCGCCGTGTCGCGGCCGTCGGTGAGCGCGTTCGGATCGGCGCCCTTCGCGAGCAGCAGCTCCAGCACCTCGACGCGCCCGTGCTGCACCGCCACGTGGAGCGGACGCAGACCGTCGCGCGCCGGCGCGTCGATCTGCGCGCCGCGCGCGAGCAGCGCCGCCACCGCGTCGCGGCGGTCCGCCTCGACGGCGAGATGCAGCGGGCGCCATCCGTTCAGCCGCTTCGCCTCGATCTGCGCTCCCTTCGCCAGCAGGCGCTCGATCAGCGGCACGTCGCCCACGTGCGCGGCGAAGTGCAGCGGGCGCCAGTCGCGGTAGGCGGCGGCGTCGGGCGCGGCACCAGCGTCGAGCAGCAGGAGCGCGAGCGCGCCGTGGTCCTCGCGCGCGGCGCAATGGAGCGCCGTCATGTCGGCCTGGTTGCGCGCGTCGACGGGCGCGCCCTTCGCCACGAGCAGCTTCGCGGGCTCGAGATAGCCGTAGAGCGCGGCGACGTGGAGTGGTGTCATGCCGACGCTGTCGGCCACGCCGGGCTTCGCGCCGCGCTCGAGCAGCAGGCGCACGATCTCGAGGTTCCCGCCGTAGGCCGCGGCGTGGAGCGGCGTGACGCCCTCCCAGCCCGGCGCCGCGACGTCGGCGTGCTGCGCGAGCAGCTGCTTCACGGCCGCGACGTCGGCATTGGCCGCGGCCTGCTGGAGCGGCGTCTCGAAGCGGACGCGCTGCTTCGGCGGCGCACCGCGCTTCCAGCGCGGCGTCGCGAGATCGCGGCGCTGCAGGAGGTCGGGACCCTCGTCGTCGGGCCCTGCCGCCGCGGCGGCCAGCGCCTGGACGAGCGCGAGCAAAGCGAAGAGCAGCGCGAATCGCGAACGTCGCATCTACACCGCGAAGCGGAAGGAGGTGCCGTCCTGCACGACGCGCCCCACCGTCGGGCCCGCGAAGTGCGTGCCGAAGACCCGCACGCCGCTCTTCGCCGAGCTGCGCAGGAACTCCTCGCGCGTGCGGCGCGCCTGCCGCGCGTCGAAGTCGGCGCGGCTCGCCCACTCGGGATGCCCGCACTGAACGGGGTGGTGCATCAGGTCGCCGGTCACGACCGCCTCCTCGCCGCGCGAGCGGAGCCGCACGCTGACGTGGCCCGGCGTGTGGCCGGGCGTCGGCTCGAGGCGCAGCTCGGGGGCCACCGCGTGGTCGGGCTTCACCAGGTCGGCGAGCCCGGCGTCGAGGATCGGGCGCACCGAGTCACCGAAGACGTCGCCGTAGATCTGCTCGTTCTGCTCGCGCCAGTAGACGAGCTCCTGCTCCGCGAAGAGGTAGCGGGCGTTCGGGAAGGTCGGCACCCAGCGGTCCTTCTCGAGGCGCGTGTTCCAGCCGACGTGATCGACGTGGAGGTGTGTACAGAGGACGGTATCGATCGACTCCGGCGCGAAGCCCGCCTCGGTGAGGTCGGCGAGGAAGGGACCCCGGCGCCGGTCCCAGCCGGGGATCGGCCGCACCTTGTCGTTGCCGACACAGGTATCGACCAGGATGCGGCGGTCGCCCACTTCGATGACGAGCGCGTGCACGCTCATCACCGCCTTGCCCTGCGCGTCGGCGAAGTGCGGCACGAGCCACGGGATCGCGGCCAGCCGCTCGGGCTTCGCGTCGGGCAGGATCCAGGTGGCCGAGCTGATGGTCTCGAGCTCGACCACCTTCGTGAGCCTCGCGTCGCCGATCTGCCAGCGCGGGAACCGATCCGTCACGAGGCCTCCAGCTCGCCCCAGAAGCGCAGCGCGTGCGCGTAGGGCGCGTCGTGGACGTGGCAGCGCGGCGCGAGCACGAGCGTCGCGCGGCGCTCCGCGTCGTAGGCGGGCCACTCGGGCAGGTCGTCGTGGCCGGGATCGCCGCTGCGCGCGAAGGCGATCCAGGCCCGCTGCACGCGCGCCGAGAGGCGGCCTGCCCCGCGCGCGAAGAAGAAGAGCGGCGCGAGCGGCGGCTCGCGCAAGGTGCCGAACACGAAGGGGATCTCGATGCCGTGGCACGCGCCGAGCAACCGGCGCAGCGCCGGCGGCGCCCAGTCGAAGCGATAGGCAAAGGTCGGGGCAAAGGCGCTCTGGAGCTCGGCCAGGCGATGCGCGGGCGCGTGGAAGACGCGGTCTGCCTGGAAGCACTCCCAGCTCTCCGAGAAGGACGCGCCCTGACGCGGCGCGGCGTCGCCGCGGTACGCGTGGAAGGCGCGCTCGGCGAGCGCCGCGCCGCGTTCGTCGTTCCCGGGCAGCGCGCGTGCGAGGCGGCGCCGCAGCGCATCCTCGTCGAGGCGCCGCGCGCGGCGGTCGCCGAGCAGGAAGAGCCTCCACTCGTCGCGGTTGGTGCCGACCAGCAGCGGGACGCCGTGCGCGAGGCCCTTCGCGATCTGCTCGCGCGGCGGCAGCGGTAAGAGGTCGCCGTCGACGGAGGGCTGCCACGGGAGCCGACCGTCGAAGAGGCCGACGCGCGCGACGGTACGCACCTGTGCGTCGAGCAGCGCCTCGACCGAGGCGTCCTCTAGCGCGTCCGGCCTGCGCGCGCCGAGTGCGTCTAGGAAGATCCCGGCGATCTCGCCCGCGCGCGCCTGCGACGAGACGTGATCGGCGGCGCCGCTCTGCGCGATCGCCCGATGGAAGAGGCCCTGCGCGGCCGGCGTCCCGAGCAGGGTCGAGACGCTCATGCCGCCCGCGGACTCGCCGAAGATCGTCACGTTCTCCGGATCGCCGCCGAAGGCCTCGATGTGCTCGCGCACCCACGCGAGCGCGGCGATCTGGTCGCGCAGGCCCGCGTTCGCGACGAAGCGCCCGGGCCAGCGCTCGGAGAGATCGAGGAAGCCGAGCGCGCCGAGCCGGTAGTTCAGGGTCACGACCACGACGCCCTTGCGCGCGAGCCGCAGGCCGTCGTACAGCGCGGTCGAGCCCGAGCCGAGCACGAAGGCGCCGCCGTGGATCCAGACCAGCACCGGACGGCGTCGGCCGTCGAGACCTGGCGTCCAGACGTTGAGCGAGAGACACGCCTCGCTCTGCTCGCGCGTGCGCGCGCCGATCAGCCGACCCGCCAGCGGGAGCTGGGGCGCCTGCTGCGGCGCCGACGCGCCGAAGCGATGCGCCTCCCGCACACCGCTCCACGGCTCGGGCGGGAGCGGCGCCTCCCAGCGCGACGCGCGCGCGTAGGGCACGCCGCGGAACACGCGGACGCCCTGCTCGAGGCGGCCCTCGAGGCGGCCGGCGCGCGTGGCGACGACGGGGTGCAAAGTAGTTCCTCCCTTCGCATGGTAGGGAGAAATCCGCGCGCCGAGCCAGCGCGCCCCCTAAGATGGCCGCATGGACGCCGACGCGATCCGCCGTTTCGCCTTCACTCCCGGCACGGGCGGGCTCGCAATCGAGCGCGCCGAGGGCTGCTGGCTCGTCGCCCCGGGCGGGCACCGCATCCTCGACGCGGCCGGCGGCGCGATCGTCTCGAACATCGGTCATGGGCGAGCGGAGGTCGGCGAGGCGATGGCGCGGGCGTCGGCGCGCATCGACTACGTGGTGCCACCCTTCGCAACCGACGAGCGCGTGCAGCTCGCCTCGCGTCTGCGCGAGCGCTGGCTGCCGCCCGAGCTCTCGCGCGCGCTCTTCACCAGCGGCGGCTCCGAGAGCACCGACGCCGCGATCCGGATCGCGCGCCAGCACCACGTCGCGAGAGGCGAGCCGTCGCGCTGGAAGGTGATCGGGCGCGACCTCTCCTACCACGGCATCACGCTCGCGACCTTGGCGGTCGGTGGACACAGCAAGCGACGCAAGGGCTTCGACCCGCTGCTGCTCGATTTCCCGCACGCGCCGGCTTGCTATGCGCTCCGCTGCGGTCTTTGCCGCGGGCACTGCGAGCTCCAGTGCGCGGACGCGCTCGAGGCGCTGATCCTGCGCGAGGGACCGGAGACGGTGGCGGCCTTCATCGCCGAGCCGATCGGCGGATCGACCGCGGGCGCGCTGGTTCCGCCGGATGGCTACGGGCCGCGCGTGGCCGAGATCTGCGCGCGCCACGGCGTGCTGCTCATCGCCGACGAGGTGATGACGGGCTTCGGGCGCACCGGCCGGCGCTTCGGCATCGAGCACTGGGGCGTCGTGCCGGACCTGCTGGTCGGCGGCAAGGGCCTCGCCGGCGGCTACGCGCCGATGGGCGCGGTCTTCGCGAAGGAGTCGGTGCTCGCGCCGATCGCGGCCACCGGCGACGACGTGATGTTCTACACCTTCGGCGGTCACCCGGCCTCGTGCGCCGCCTCTCTCGTCGTGCTCGACATCCTCGAGCGCGAGAGGCTCGTCGCGCGCGCCGAGGCGATGGGCCGCGTGCTGCGCGAGCGGCTCGCCGCGCGGCTCGAGAAGCACCCGCACGTGGCGGAGATCCGCGGGCGCGGGCTCCTCCAGGCGGTCGAGCTGGTGAAGGATCGCGACACGCTGGCGCCCTTCCCCGCCGACGCGCGCGTGACGGCGCGCGTCGTCGCGACCGGCATCGCGAACGGCGCCTTCTTCTATCCGGGCGGCTGCGATCCGGCGCGCGACGTGATCTGCCTGGGTCCTCCCTTCGTGATCGACGAGACCGAGATCGACTTCCTGGTGGATGTGCTCGAGCGCTCGATCGACGGCGTGGTGTCGAAGCTCGGCTGAGATCAGCGCTCTCTCATGAGCTCGAACAGCGCCTGCGCGGCCGGCGAGAGCTGCGCGCCCTTGCGCGTGACGAGGACGAGCGTTCGCGAGACGACGGGCGATCCGATCGGCACGACGCGCAGTCGCGGATAGGCGCCCGGCTGGACGGCGAGATCCGGCACGATCGCCGCCGCGACACCGGCCGCGGCGAGCCCGAGGGCCGTCGAGCTGTGCTGCACCTCGTACTGCGCCTGGAGGCGCGGCCTCCGCGCCGCGAGCGCGCTGTCGAGGAGCGGCCGGTTGCCGCTGCCCGCGCCGACGAAGACGAGCGCGTGCGCCTCGAGCTCCCGCCAGGTGAGCTTGCGGCGCTTTGCCAGCGCGTGGTCGTCGCGACAGACGAGCACGAAGCGGTCCGAGAGGAGCGGCACGCTGACGAGCTCGGGGTGCGCGGCTCCGGCGATGTGGATGCCGAACTCGGCCTCGCGCCGCAGCACCGCGGCCACGACGTCCGAGGAGGCGTGGTCGAGCACGCGCACTCGGTTTCGCGGGAAGCGGGCGGCGTACTCGCGCAGGATGCGCGGCAGGTACTGGATGCCCGCGGTCGGCACGCAGGCGATCGTCACGTCGCCGCGCTGCGCCCGGCCCGTCTCGCGGATCTCGACGAGCGCCGCGCGCAGCTCGGCCAGCAGCCGGCGCGCCTGCGGCAGGAACGATTCGCCGAGAGGGGTCAGCGCGACCGAACGCGTGGTGCGCTCCACCAGCCTGACGCCGAGCTGCGACTCGAAGTTCTGGAGCCGCCGCGTCAGCGCGGTCTGGGTGATGTGGAGCGCGCGCGCGGCCTTGTGGAAGCGCCCCTGCTCCGCGATCGCGAGGAAGGCCTCGAGGCCGAGGGCGTCGATCGGCATCGCCGAATTCATGCTCATTCCTCATCAATCATGGAAATAAATCCATTTTACTGGTGATCCGCCGAGGCCGAAACTGAGCGACATGGACCCCAACGAATCGACTCCCGACCTCGCCTCCCGCCTCTACGCGCGCATGGCCCGCAATCTCGAGATCGTGCGCGAGCGGCTGCGCCGGCCGCTCACGCTCGCGGACAAGCTCCTCGGCGGGCATCTCGACGACCCTCGGTCGGGTGAGCTTCCCGGCAGCCGCACGGACCTCTCGCTGCGTCCCGACCGGGTCGTCCTCCAGGATGTGCTCGGACAGACGGCCATGCTCCAGTTCGAGCAGACCGGCAGGAGCCGGGTCGCGCTGCCGACCACGATCCACTGCGACCACCTGATCCAGGCGCGCGCGCACGGCGACGCGGATCTACGCGACTCGCTGGCGGAGAACGACGAGGTCTACGCCTTCCTGCGCTCCGCGGCCGCGAAGTACGGCGCCGGCTTCTGGCGGCCGGGCGCGGGCATCATCCACCAGGTCGTGCTCGAGCACTACGCCTTCCCGGGCGCGCTGATCCTCGGCACCGACTCCCACACGCCGAACGCGGGCGGACTCGGCGCCTGCGCGATCGGCGTCGGCGGCGCCGATGCGGTGGAGGCGATGGCGGGGCTGCCCTTCGAGCTGCGCGACCCGCGTCGCATCGCGGTGTATCTGACGGGAGAGCTCTCCGGCTGGAGCGCGCCGAAGGACGTGATCCTCTGGGTCGCCGGGCGGCTCGGCGTGTCCGGTGCGACGCACGCGATCGTCGAGTACATCGGGCCGGGCGCGCGCACGCTCGGCGCGAACGGCAAGGCCACGATCACGAACATGGGCGCCGAGCTCGGCGCGACGACGTCGCTCTTCCCGTTCGACGAGGCGATGGCCGCGTATCTGCGCGCGACCGCGCGCCGCGAGCTGGCCGAGCTCGCGCTGCGCTTTGCCTCGCTCCTCGCGTCGGATCCCGAGGTCGAGGCCGACCCTGGCGCGCACTACGAGCGCGTGCTCGAGCTCGATCTCTCGGCGCTCGAGCCGCACGTGACGGGCCCGCACTCGCCGGACCGCGCACGCCCGCTCTCGCGCGTCGCCGCCGAGGTCCGCGATCCGGCGAACGGCTTCGTCGACGCCATCTCGGTCGCGCTGATCGGAAGCTGCACCAACTCGTCCTATGCCGACATGAGCCGTGCGGCCGACGTCGCGCGCCAGGCGCGCGCGCACGGGCTCGGCGCGAATTCGGGGCTGCTCGTCTCGCCGGGCTCCGAGCAGATCCGCGCGACGCTCGAACGCGACGGCCAGCTCGGCGCGCTGCGCGAGATCGGCGCCCGCGTGCTCGCGAGCGCGTGCGGCCCCTGCATCGGGCAGTGGCGGCGCGCGGCCGAGCCGCGGCTCGAGGGCGACGCCCCCGACACGATCGTCACCTCCTTCAACCGCAACTTCCCGGGCCGCAACGACGGCCGCGCGAGCACGATGAGCTTCATCGCGAGCCCCGAGGTCGTGACCGCTCTCGCGATCGCGGGGCGCCTCTCCTTCGATCCCGCGCGCGACGAGCTCGTCGGCGCGGACGGCGTGCGCTTCCGCCTGTCGCCGCCCGCTCCCGCGTCCGCCCTTCCGAGCGCGGGCTTCGAGCGCGGGCGCGATCTCTACGTCGCGCCGCCCGAAGACGGAGAGAAGCTCGAGCTCCGCATCGCGCCGCAGAGCGAGCGCATCGCGCGGCTCGCTCCCTGGCCCGCCTGGGACGGCCGCGACCTCATCGCGATGCCCGTGCTGATCAAGACGCACGGCAAGACGACGACCGACCAGATCTCGCCGGCCGGCCCGTGGCTCCGCTACCGCGGCCACCTCGAGCGCTTCAGCGACAACCTGCTCTCGGGCGCCATCGACGCGTTCACGGAGCGGACGCGCCCGGGTCTCGCCGCCGAGGCGCGCGCGCTGCGCGCGCGGGGGATCCGTTGGGTCGTGGTCGGCGACGCGAACTACGGCGAGGGCAGCAGCCGCGAGCACGCCGCACTCTCGCCGCGTCTGCTCGGGGCCGCGGCCGTCATCGCGCGGAGCTTCGCGCGCATCCACGAGACGAATCTGAAGAAGCAGGGCCTGCTCGCGCTCACGTTCCAGCACCCGAAGGATTTCGAGCGCGTGCGCGCGGGCGACCGCGTGAGTCTCCTCGGCCTCGGCGAGCTCGCGGCCGGGCGTCCCGTCGAGTGCCGACTGCACCACGCCGACGGCACCTGCGAGTCGCTGCGCCTCGACCACTCCTACAGCGAAGCGCAGCTGGCGTGGTTCCGCGCAGGCTCCGCGCTGAATGCGGCGCTCGTCGCGCGACGCGAACCTGGGTTCTCCGCTCGCGCCTGAATCGATCGCGCGCGGCGGCGGTGCCGGCGTCGCCGACTCCGCCTCAGGGTCGGGTCTCGAGGACCAGGACCCAATCGTTGGTGCCGTCGGAGTGCCGGGGCACGGGCGGCTCGAAGACGTGGCTGCTGACGTTCCTCACAGGCGAGTCGGGGTCGGTAGTGGATTGACCGTTCGAGGGGTCGTACCACGTCGCCGTCGCCGGGCCTGCGAGCTGAGTCATGTCCACGACCAGCCGGTGCGGGACCGGGAAATAGGACATCACGAGACTTCCGTCGGGCACGCGAGCCGTCGCCACGTAGTCGTTGTCCTGGGCGTTGCCGACGTCGGACTCGGTGCCGTACCCGGACGTCGCGACGCGGTGGTCGATGTCCGGCACGAGCTCGGACCAGCGCCGGGAGGATAGGATCGCGCGGACATATCGGACCTGCTCCGCGCCCGGATCGTGCAGGTGGTTCGCCCAGTCCGCAGACATCGGCCACACCCAGTGATTCCCGTAGAAGACGCCCGCGGCGCCCGAGAGCATCGACCACCACAGCTCGTTGCGACAATCGACGGCGCCGGTGACGTGCGGAGCGCCGGCGATCTGCTCCCCCTCGTAGTTCCCCTCGATCATCACGTTCGGAAGGTGCGGCGAGCGCAACCAGTCCACGTATAGCTGCGCGTACGTCGGCGCGGCCGTGTAGGTGTTGTTGATGTCCAGGAGGCCGGCCCAGGCGGGGTCGTCCAGCGAGCTGGAGACCGGGTAGTTGAGCTCCGTGGTCTGCAGGTGCCGAGGGGCCTCATCGTGGATGCCCCGCGCGACCTCGAGCACCACCGCGTCGTCGGCTGTGTTGGACCACGTCTGGAAATCGTTCCCGCTCATCCACACGATGTTGTCGGCGTTGCGATAGCGCCGACCGAGGAAGCGGCCGTACTCGCGATCTGCCGCCAGCCCGTTGGCGTGCAGCGTCTCCAGGAAGCCGAGGGTCTGGATCGGATCGAGCCAGAGCCAGATCCCGTGGGCCGCGGCCGAGGCGACCATGGCGTCCACGCGGGCGAAGAAATCCTCGTTGGGCTGCGCGAGATCGGGCTCGCCACCGGGAAGCGTAGAGCGGAAGGGAAGCACTCCGTCGTAGGTCGACCCGTCGGACCGCCCTCCCGTATTGAAGTCGGTGAGGAGGTTCACCCAGGCCGCGTTGAACCCCTGCTCGGCGCGCGTCGCGAAGTAGGTGTCTGCATCTGCCACCGACAGGTTGACTGTGAGCGCTTGGGGTGCATCCCCGAGGATCAGAACGGGCGCGCCCGAGGCCACGAGCGTGCGCCCGTCAAGGCTCGCCGAGAGAGGGGATGTGACGCCCCCGCCATTGCCGCCGCCACTTCCTCCTCCACCGCCCCCACCACCGCCGGCGTCTCCGCTGTCGCCCCCCCCACCCGAGCCCCCGCATCCGGCTACCAGCACGAGGGCGAGCGCGAGCCAGAACCCACGGAGCCGCGATAAACGCATCCTCGTCGATCCTAGCCGATCGAACTCGGCGCGTTGTCCACGAGCTTCTTCGAAGCTTGCCATCGGAGACCGTCCGGCAACAGGCGCAGTCGCCCTGGATTCCAAGTGCCGGGGAGAAGGGACAACGTGACGCGCTCTGCTTCGCGTCCACCCTGGAGGTTGCGGACGTGTCGCTTACGATCGGATCGGCAATCAGCGCTTGCCGGCGCCTTGCTCCTTCTCCCACGCCGCGATCGTCTGCTCGACCGGGCCGATCAGCGAGGCGGCGCGCGGATAGCCCGCGTACTGCGCGATGTGGATCAACATCTCGCGGAGCTGCACGGGCGTCAGCTCGCCGTTCTTCAGCGCGGCCTTCGCCTGGATCTGGAAGGTCATGGCCTCGCCCTTCTCGGCGATGATGCCCATCATGAGGAGCCTGCGATCGCGGATGGGGAGCGCCTCGCGCGTCCACACCTCGGCGAAGAGCTGCTCGAGCATCAGGTCGGCGAAGGCGTTCACGCCCTCGGGCGGAACCAACACGTCGCCCGCGTAGACCTTCTTCATCATCTCGAACCCGCGCTTTCGCCGCTCGGAATCCGCCATCGCGTGCCCATGCTCCCGGGAAAATGAAGGCGCGAATCCTAACACGCTCGACGCGGCGCCGAAGACGCACTACACCGACACCGCATGTTCGTGCTCCGCGGCCTGATCCGACTCCTGCTCCTGCTCGCGACGGCGTGGGCCGGCGGCGCGCTCTGGTTCGACGGCCCGGCATGGCGGCCGCTGGCCGGCGCGCTCGCGCTCGCGGTGGGCGTCGGCGGCGCGCTCTGTGCGCTGCTCTTGCCCTTTGCGCGCGCGGTCGCGATCAGCGCCGCGCTCCTCGTGGCCGTGCTCCTCTGGTGGCTCTCGATCCCGCCGCGCGCCGACCGCGACTGGCTGCCCGACGTCGCGCGCGCGCCGCGCACGACCCGCGATGGCGATCGCATCACGATCGAGAACGTCCGCAACTTCCACTATCGCAGCGAGACCGACTACGACGAGCGCTGGGAGACCCGCACCTACGACCTCTCGAAGCTGAAGGGGGTGGACCTCTTCCTCGTGACCTGGGGCGCGCCCGGCATCGCGCACACGATCGCCTCGTGGGAGTTCGAGGACATGCCGCCGCTCGCGATCTCGATCGAGACGCGCAAGGAGAAGGGCGAGAGCTACTCGGCGATCCGCGGCTTCTTCCGCCAGTACGAGCTCTACTACGTGGTCGGCGACGAGCGCGATTTGATCGGGGTGCGCGCGAGCCACCGCGGCGAGCGCCCCTCGCTGTTCCGCTTTCGCATGACGCGGGAGAACGCGCGCAAGCTGCTGCTCCGCTACCTCGACGAGGTCGACGACCTCGCCGCGAAGCCGCGCTGGTACAACGCGCTGACGCACAACTGCACTACCGAGATCCGCTGGAACATGATGGCGATCGGGGTACACAACCCGTTCGACTGGCGGATCCTGGCGAACGCGCACCTGCCCGAGCTGATGTACGAGCGCAAGGCGGTCGACACGAGCCTGCCGCTGGCGGAGCTGGTGAAGCGGTCCGACGTCACGGAGAAGGCCAAGGCGGCCGACGGCGCGCCGGACTTCTCGGCGCACATCCGCGAGGGGCTGCCGGGGATGTCGGATCGCTAGCGGGCGCGCCCGAGGCGGATGAAGCGCTCGCGCGTGGACTCCTCCTCGACGGCGCGCGCGCGCGCCTTCAGCAGGTCACTGCGCGTGATCACGCCCCGCAGCCGCTTCGGCGCCTCGCGCGACACCACGAGCAGACGCCCCACGTGGGACTGCGCCATGCGCTCGGCCGCGGCCCGACAGGATTCGTCTTCGAAGATCGTGATCGGGGCGCGCCGCAACAGATCGAAGGCGATGACCGCACCGCTGTCGAACTCGTGGCCCTCGGCCTGCGCGCCGAGCCATTCGTCGAGCAGGTCCGACTTCGTGACGATGCCGAGGAGCTCGCCGCCCTCCGCGACGACCGGATAGCCCTGGTGCCGGTGCGGCGCCGACCCGAGGAAATAGTCGCGCAGCAGATCCTTCACCGGGAGCGACGCCGGCACCGTGATCGGGTCGGCGGTCATCACGTGGCGCGCGCCGAGGCGGTCGAGCGGGTCGAGCGCGTATTCGCTGGGGATCGGGTGGCCGCGCCGCGCCACCTTCTCGGTCAGGATCGAGTAGCGCAGCAGCAGGACGGTCACGCCGTAGGCCAAGGTGACCGCGATCAGCAGCGGCAACAGCAGGCGCACGTCGTGGGTGAGCTCGAGCGCGAACACGACCCCCGTGAGCGGCGCGCGCATCGTGCTGCCCATCACCGCCGCCATGCTGAGCAGCGGCCACAGCGCAGCGTCGCCGCCGGGCATCACGCTCGACTCGAGCCCGCCGAGCGCGGAGCCGACGATCAGGAGCGGCGCCAGCACGCCGCCCGAGGTGCCGGAGCCGAGCGCGATCGCCCAGATCGCGGCCTTGACGAGCACGAGTCCCACCAGTGAGCCGGCGTGGTAGTCGCCTCGCAGGAGCTCGGCGATCACGTCGTATCCGACGCCGAGCGCGCGCGGCTCGAGAAACCCGCCCAGGCCGACGACGACACCACCGAGTGCAGGCCACCACATCCAGTGGATCGGCAGCCTCCGGAACGCGTCCTCGGTGCCGTAGACCGCGCGCGTCAGCAGCAACGCCGCCGCGCCTGCGAGAAGTCCCACCGGGATCGCGCCGAGCAGCACGCCGAGCTCGGGCTCCGCGCCATGTCCGGGCACCGCGAAGAGCGGCGTCGCCGCGAGCCCGAGACCGGGGCGCAGCACGGAGGCCACCGCGCTCGCGAGCGCCACCGGCACCAGGCTGCGCGGCTTCCATTCGAAGAGGAGCAGCTCCACGGCCAGCAGCACGGCGGCGACCGGCGTGCCGAAGGTCGCCGACATGCCGCCGGCCGCGCCGGCCACGAGCAAGGTCTTGCGCTCGGCGGCGGTCAAGTGGAAGGCCTGCGCGATCAGCGAGCCGCACGCGCCGCCGGTCATGATGATCGGGCCCTCGGCGCCGAATGGTCCGCCCGAGCCGATCGAGATCGCCGACGAGAGCGGCTTCAGCACCGCGACTCTCGGCGACATGCGGCTGCGTCCGATCAGGATCGCCTCGATCGCCTCCGGGATGCCGTGACCGCGGATCCGCTCCGAGCCGTAGCGAGCCATGAGGCCGATGATGAGTCCGCCGAGCGGCGGGATCGCGATCATCCAGGCACCGAGCGGGCTCCCGGCCGGCGAGACCACCTCGTGCGGAATCGCGAAGCGCCCGAAGTAGAAGAGCTCGGTGAAGAAGCCGATCAGGCGCAGCAGCAGCAGCGCCATCACGGCGCAGACCGCGCCGACCGGAATGGCCAGCAGCGAAAGCCAGACCAGCCTGCGGTCGGCGGTGAAGTCGTCCCCGCTCACGGACTCCGGGAACCTAGGCAACAGCGGCCGCGCCGTCAGCGCATGCGGCTAGCGCTTTTCGATCGGCACGTAGCGCAGCCCCGTCGGACCGTTGTAATGACCGCGCGGGCGGTAGATCCGGTTGTTCGCGTACTGCTCGAGGATGTGCGCGCACCAGCCGGCCACGCGGCTCGCGGCGAAGATCGGCGTGAAGAGATCGATCGGGATGCCCATGCTGTAGTAGACGGTGGCCGAGTAGAAGTCGACGTTCGGGATCAGGCCCTTGCGCTCCTGCATGATCTCTTCGATCACCGCGCTCATTTCGTAGAGCTCGGGGTGGCCCGTCTCGGCGGTCAGCTCGCGGCTCATGCGCTTCAGGATCGCGGCGCGCGGGTCGCCTTCCTTGTAGACGCGGTGGCCGAAGCCCATCACCTTGCGCTTTCCGCCGAGCGCGTCGTCGAGGTAGGCCTCGAGCCGCGACGGCCCGCCGATCTCCTGGAGCATGCGCATCACCTGCTCGTTGGCGCCGCCGTGCAGCGGCCCCTTCAAGGTGCCGATCGCCGCCATCACGCTCGAGTACATGCCGGAGAGCGTGCTCGAGGTGACGCGCGCCGAGAACGCCGAGGCGTTGAGCTCGTGGTCGGCGTGCAGGATCAGGCAGGTGTCGAGCTGGCGGACGCGCTTCGCCTCCGGCTCGCGGCCGTGCAGCATGTAGAGGAAGTTCCAGGCGAGCGAGCGCCCGGGCAGCGGCTGGAGCGGCCACTGGCCGTTCCGCACGCGGTCGTAGGCCGCGACGATCGTGGCGAGCCGCGCGGTCAGCCGCACCGCCTTGCGGATGTTCGCGTCGAACTGGATCACGTTCGCGTCGGGATCGTGCAGCGAGAGGCCCGCCACCACGGCATGCAGGAAGTCCATCGGGTGGACCTCCGTCGGCAGGCCGTGGAACCAGCCGAACGACTCGGGCGGCAGCGGCATCGCGGCGCGCAGCTCGCGCTCGAAGCGCTCGAGCTCGTCGGCCTTCGGCAGCCGCCCGTACCAGAGCAGGAACACGACCTCCTCGAAGGTCGCGTTCTCGGACAGATCCTCGATGGTGTAGCCGCGGTAGAGCAGCGTCGTGCCGGCGATGGTCGAGATCGCCGTGCTGCATGCCACCACGCCCTCGAGCCCCTTGTCGAGAGCGCCTCGGTATTCCTGGATCGCCTCGCTCATGCCGTCACTCCCTCTGCGCACGCATCGGTCGGACGGCACGCTAGCGAGAGGCGGCCACGCTCGCTCCCGCGGTCGCCAGCACGCCGGCCGCGAGCCGGGAGGAGAGGTCGTACACACGCTCGAGGTCGTCCACGATCGACATCTGGAGGCGCGCCAGCTCGAGGTAATCCGGATCGTCGGGGCGCAGCCGGGTCGCCTGGCGCTCCAGCAGGCTCCGCACCTGCTCGTCGACGCGCTCGCGGAGGCCGACGACCTCGTCGGCAGCGCGCGCATCCGCCTCACCGACGGCTCGCACCGCCGACGCAAGCGAGCGGAGCGCGGAGTCGTAGAGTCCCCGCAGCATCTCCGCGGTCTCGGCCGACGGCCGCAGGCTTCCAGTCTGCCTGACGAGCTCCACCAGATCCTTCGCCATCAGCCGGCGGAGACTCTCGAAGTTGAACACCGATTCGGTCAGCGCCTGCATCTCCGCGCTCTCCCGACCCGAGAGCTCGCTCTGGCGGAGCAGGCCCAGGAAGCGAAGGATCGCGGCTTCGAGCGCCGCGACCTCGTCGGCGTCGCGGCGGATCGCGGCGATGCGCTCGAGGTCCCGATCGCGCATCGCCGCCGAGAACTCCTCGAGCATGCGCCGAACCCGTTCGCCGACCCGACCGATCTCACGCCGCACCTGCTGCAAGGCGATCGATGGAACGGCGAGGACGGCCTCGTCGAGGAAGCGCGGCAGGAGCGCGCCACGCTCGGACTCCGGCTTCTCCCGGACGAGCCGCTCCGCGAGGAGCGCGAACCAGCCGGTGAAGGGCAGGAACAGGAGCGTGTTGGCGACGTTGAACAGCGTGTTGGCATTGGCGAGCTGACGGGGCACCTCTTCCGCCGCTCGCGCCGCACTTTCGAGCTCGGGATACGCGGGCGAGATGCGTACCGCGATCTGCGCGAGCACGGAGAGGATCGGCAGCCAGATCGCCGCACCGAGAAGGTTGAAGCTGAGATGCACGACCGCCGCGCGCACCGCCGGGACGGGTTTGCCGATCGCCGCGAGGAGCGCGGTCGCGCAGGTGCCGATGTTCGCGCCGAGCGCCAAGGTGATGCCGCCTCCGAGGCTCAGGAGGCCCTCGCTCGCCAGAGCGATGGCGAGGCCCATCGTCGCCGCCGACGACTGGACCACCGCCGTGAACAGTGCGCCGGCGAGGAGCCCGACCACGGGGTTCTGCAGGCTTGCGAGCAGCTCGACGAACGGCGGGTAGCTGCGGAGCGGCTTCATGGAGTCGCTCATGATCCCCATGCCGAAGAACACGAGGCCCATCCCGAGCAGCATGGCTCCGTACTGCCGGACGCGTTCCCGCTTGCTGGCGAAGCTCATGAAGAAGCCGATCGCGACCGGAGCCAGCGCGTACTCCGAGACGTTGAACGCGATGATCTGCGCCGTGAACGTGCTGCCGATGTTGGCGCCCATGATCACGCCCACCGACTGCGACAAGGTCATCACGCCCGCCGTCACGAAGCCGACGACGAGCACCGTGGTGACGGAGGACGAATTGAGCGCGGCGGTGGCCAGGGCGCCGGTCAGGGCTCCCGCGACGCGATTGCCGGTGAGGCGCGCCAGGACGGTGCGCAGGGCCGAGCCCGCGACCTGCTCGAGGCTCTCGGAGAGGCGATCGAGCCCGCCGAGGAAGAGCGCGAGGCCGCCGAAGAGACCCATCGCCACGTGTAGCCACCCGATCTCCATGCGACCTCCCGCTCAGGGAATGGGCGCTGGAGCATCGAGGACGGGCGCGAGACCGACCAGCCTCAGAGCTGCTTTCGCGGAGCGACGCGCGTCGGCGTCACGGCCTCCATCGGATATTCGGGCGCCCCCTCGCGCGCGAGCTCGAAGAACTCCGGGCCGAAGGGATTCTTGCCGCGGATCGGCATCGAGCCGCGGCGGATGGTCCAGTCCTTCGGCGCGAGCTCGCCGGCGCGCTGCCAGTGGCGCTCGGCCGCCTCGATGCGTCCCCGCTGCTGGAGGTGCCAGGCGAGCGCGCGCTCGGCGCGCGCCTGCTGGCTCTCCGCGGTCGGCTTCGGCTGGTGACGGCGCACCTCGTCGGGCGCGAGCGCTCCCTTCCCTTCGCGCACCCACGCGCGCAGCAGGTCGAGGTACGGACCCGACGCCTTGCCGTGGAAGGCGGTGAAGGTGTCGGTGCCGAACTGCGCGTCGTGCGGTCGGCAGACGCGGCCCTGCTCGTCGATCCAGATCAAGGTCGGGACGTTCACGATGTGGTAGAGCTCGGCCAGCACGTGCTCGGTGTCGATCAGGCTCGGGTGCGTCGGCCGCGCGCGCTCGATGAAGGGGCGCGGGTCGTCGGGCGAGCGGTCGAGCGCGACGGCGATCGGGACGAAGCCGCGGGGTCCGAGCTCCTCGTACAGCGCCTGCCAGACCGGCAGGTCCTCGCGGCACCCTCACCAGGAGGCGTAGGCGATCAGCAGGACCTTCTTGCCGCGGAAGCCCGAGAGCGTGTGACGCCGGCCCGCGAGGTCTGGCAGGGTGAAGTCCGGCGCCTCGAGGCCCTCGAGCGCCGCGCGCCGCTCCGACACCGGCGTGCCGAGCGCGGCCATGCGCTCCGCGACGTCGAGCGCGAGCGGTCGATCGAGCACGCGCGCGAGCTCCGCGAGATCGATGCCTCGCTTCGAGACGAGTGCTTCGCGGTCGCGCACGGGCACGCACACCGAGCCGCGACACAGTCCCTCCCGACGCAGCGACCAACCGAGCTCTTCGTGCACGGACGTGGGGTCGAGGGCGACGCGCTCGCCCGCGACCTCCGCCGCGAGCTCCACGGGCTGTCCGCCGTCGAGGATCGTGAAGCGTTCCATGGTCCCCTCGCCTCGCATCCTACGCCGCGCCCGCGCGCGGAGGAAGCGCCTTCTCACCCGGGAGCAACGCGGCGAGGGCCGCCATGCCGAGCGCTCCCGAGACCGCCGAGCCCGCGAGCGTGCCGAGCTTGGCCGCGTCGAGCAGCGGTCCCTCGAGCGCGAGCCCCGCGATGAAGAGCGCGACCGTGAAGCCGATGCCGGCCAGCGCGCCGGCCGCGGCCAGCACGCCCCAGCCGACGCCCGGGGGCAGTGTCGCGACACCGACGCGCACGGCGAGCCACGAGGCGACGAGGATGCCCACCGGCTTGCCGATCACGAGCCCCGCCGCGACGGCCAGTGCGACCGGGTCCACGAAGCCGCCGAGCGCGATCGGTACGCCGGCGTTGGCCAATGCGAAGACCGGCATGATCGCGAAGCCGATCCAGGGATGGAGGCGCGACTCGAGGTACTCGAGCGGCGAGACGACCTCGCGCGTCACCTGGCGGAGAGCCCGCACCTGCGCGGCGCGTCCGCTCGCGTGCTGCCAGCGTTCGCCCCGCAGGATCGAGGACGCGCGCTCGAAGACGTCCGCGACGAGCCCCTCGCTCGCGCGCGCGCGCGCCGGCGTCATCAGCCCGAGCGCCACGCCCGCGATCGTCGCGTGGACGCCCGACTCGTGGAACGCGAGCCAGATGCCCGCGCCCGCGAGCGTGTAGACGCCGAAGCTCCGCACGCCGAGGCGCGCGAGCCCGTACACCGCGGCGAGGCCCGCGACGCCGATCGCGAGCGCGCCGAGGTGTAGCGTCTCGGTGTAACCGACGGCGATCACGAGGATCGCGCCGATGTCGTCGGCGATCGCGAGCGAGAGCAGCATGATGCGCAGCGAGGGCGGCACGCGCGAGCCCAGCAGCGCCATGCAGCCGACGACGAACGCGATATCCGTCGCCATCGGAATGCCCCAGCCCGCCGCGGCAGGTCCGCCGCCCTGGAGGCCGAGGAAGATGCCGGCGGGCAGCAGCATGCCGCCGAGCGCACCCGCGAGCGGCAGCGCGGCGCGGCGCGGGTCGCGCAGCTCGCCGATCGCGAGCTCGCGCTTGACCTCGAGCCCCATCACGAAGAAGAAGATCGCCATCAGCCCGTCATTGATCCAATCGTGCAGCGAGAGCCGCAGCTCGTGGCCGCCGACTCCGATTCCGAGCGGGACGTGCCACAGGTGCAGCCAGCCCTCGGACCACGGCGAGTTCGCGAGCGCGAGCGCCAGCCCGCTGCAGAGGAGCAGCACGATGCCGCCGGCCGCCTCGACGTGGAGGAAGCGGTCGAGCGGGCCGAGCAGCCGATCGATCGGCTGGGGCGGCAGCGGGCCGTGGGGATCGCGCTCCAAGGCGTCGCAGCATAGGCGAAGCGATCGACGGCGCCGCACGATTGACAGCGCCGCACGTGCGCGCCGATCCTGCGAGCCATGGCCGAGCGGGCGTCACGCGAATATCTCGAGCGTGTCTTCGAGGAGACGAAGAACTGGGGGCGCTGGGGCGCCGGCGACGAGCGCGGCGCGCTCCACTGGATCACGCCAGCGCGGCGGGCGGCCGCGGCGGCTCGCGTGCGCGACGGCCACGTGGTGAGCTGCGCGCTCGAGCTCGCAACCGCCGCCGCCCCGGGCAACCCGAATCCGGCGCAGCACATGATGATCGCGGCGGGCGACGCGCGCGACGCCGCGATGCACGGCGTCGAGTCGTCGCTCGACTACGTCGGCGTGGCCTGCCACGGCATGTCGGTGTCGCACATCGACGCGCTCTGCCACGTGTTCGTGCAGGGCCGCATGTACAACGGCTTCGACGCCTCGGAGGTGAAGAGCATCGGCGCGCTTCGCAACAGCATCATGGCCGCGCGCGACGGCGTGGTCGGCCGCGGCGTGCTGCTCGACATCCCGCGGCTGCGCGGCGTCCCGTGGCTCGAGCCCGGCGAGGCGATCTCGCCCGACGAGCTCACCGCGGCCGAGCGCGCGCAGGGCGCGGAGGTCGGCGAGGGCGACATCCTGCTCGTCGCGACCGGGCGCGACGCGCGGCGCGCACGCTTCGGACCCTGGGCGCCGACGGAAGGTCTCGCGGGCCTGCATCCGACCTGCATTCCGTGGCTCCATGCGCGGCGCATCGCGGTGCTCGGCTCGGACGGCGTCTCCGATCCGCTGCCGGTCAACAAGACGCCGGGCTGGCCGATCCCGATCCACCAGTGCTGCCTCGTCGCGATGGGCGTGCACCTGCTCGACAACCTCGAGCTCGGGCGCCTCGCCGCGGCCTGCGCGGAGCGCGGCCGCTACGAGTTCCTCTTCAGCGTCGGACCGCTGCGGATCGAGCGCGGCACGGGCTCGCCGGTCAACCCGCTCGCGATCCTGTGATCGCGAGCGCCGACGGCAGGCTCAAAAGTGGAGGCGCAGCGGCAGTCCGAGCTCTTCGCGGATCGGGTTCTCGATCTGTTGGATCACCTCGTCCTCGGACGCGAGCTTGAAGACCGCGTGCCCGAGCTCGTGGGCGAGCACGGTCTCGGGCGGCGCCGCGCGCGGGCCGTCCTGGGTCTCGACCAGCGGGAACGAGAACGGATCGAAGAGGATCGTCTCGGAGAGCTCGACTCCTGGCACGCGGTAGATCGTGTGGTTGTCGCCGTGCGCGTTCAGTTCGATGTGGAGCGGGTGACCGAGCGCGCCGGAGTCGATCAGCGAGGCCGCGCGCAAGCCCACGCGCGTCGCGAGCACGCGCTCGAGCGCTCGCTCGACGCGCGGCGTGTCGACGTCCGATCCGCCGGTGATCTCGACGTGGCGATGGTGGAGATGAACGGCGTGTAGCGGGGCGGGCGCGTCGCGCAGCCCCGAGGCCGGTGCCAGTGCGAAGAAGAGCGCGCCGATCAGGAGGGCCCTGCTGGCGCGCCCGGGCACGCCGCTACTCCGCCCACGCGAAGCGCACGCCCGCGGGCGTAGGCTCGCGAACCAGCGCGCCGAGCGCGAGCACGCGCGCCATCTCGTCGCTCGCGTACGCGCGCTCCACGCCGGTCGCCTCGGCCACCGCGTCCGCGAGCTCGCGCTCCGGCTCGCGCTGGAACGCCGGGAGCGATTCGATCGTGTCGTTCAGCAGGAGCTGCCAGAGCAGCGACTGCCGGCGGCGGCGCAGGTACATCTTCTTCTCGTAGCCATCCAGCTTACCCTGCGCGAACAGGTAGTCCTGGTAGCGCATGTAGCGCTCCATCGTCTGCTCGTACTCGTCCGCCACGCTCTGGATCACGTCGACCCCGGCGCCGGGGGTCCGGGTCACGACGTGGTTCGCGTCGTAACGGGTCCAGTCGCTGGTCAGGATCTCGAGACCGTACTCCTCCGCCTTCTCGCGCACCTCCGTGCCCGGGAAGGGCGCGAGGATGTGGAAGCCGTAGAGCGAGCCGAACTCCTGGTGCAGCTCGTTCGCGAACTCGACCGTCTTGCGGAGCGTGTCCTCCGTCTCGCCCGGCAGCCCGATGATGAAGGACGCGAGCGCCGAGATACCGACGTCCTGCGTCATGCGCATCGCTTCCTTCACCTTGTCGAGGTTCGACTTCTTCTTCACCAGGTCGAGCACTTCCTGGTTGCCGCTCTCGACGCCGAAGCAGATCGCCTGACAGCCCGCACGCGCCATCGTCTCGACGATCTCGGGCGAGATCGTGTCGACGCGCGAGAAGGCGTTCCAACGGATGCCGGTGTCGCGCCGGATCAGCTCGCCGCAGACCGCGAGGAAGTGCTTGCGGTAGAGCGTGAAGAGGTCGTCCTCGATCGTGATCTCGGTGAAGCCCGCGCGTGAGAGCTCCTCGATCTCGTCGACGCAGAGCGACGGGTTGCGGTAGCGGACGCTGCGCCCGGTCCACGCCGGCGCCGAGCAGAAGACACACTCGTACGGGCAGCCGCGGCTCGTGACCACACTCGCGTGGCTGTCGAAGGCGAGGTAGCGCGCGAGCGGCACGAGCTCGCGCGCCGGGTTCGGCAAGGTGTCGAGGTCGTCTTCCAGCGGGCGCGCCTTCGTGCGCACGATCTCGCCGGTGTCGCGCCGGCGCGCGGCGAGCCCGCGCACGTCGCGCAGGTCCATGCGGCCCTCGAGCGCGCGCGCGAGCTCCACCATCGTGTGCTCGCCCTCGCCGATGCCGATGTAGTCGAGCGCGGGGAGATCGCGGAAGCTGCCCTCGATCTCGAAGGAGACGTGCGGGCCACCCATTGCGATCGGCACCTCTCCGTCACATTTTCGGACCACTTCGCCGATCGAGTTCGCGATGTGGTGGTTGAGCGTGACCGACGTGATGCCGACGAGCTGCGGGCGGAAACGCGCCATGCGCCGCTCGATCTTCTCGGGCGTCGTGCGCGAGAGCAGCAGGTCGAGGATCTCGACCTCGTGACCCTGCGCGCGCAGCGCCGACGCCACGTAGGGCAGCGTCACGAGGAGACGCGGGAACTCCTCGAAGGGGTACGAGGGATTCACGAGGAGCACGCGCACGAGGGACCTCCGACGTCCGGGGAAAGGGGCGCCGCATTCTACTCGCAGCGCGGCGCCGACCGGTAGACTGGCCCGCGCCGACGACGACGGAGGTCTGCATGCGAGTTCCGACCGCCCTCTTGTGCCTCGCCCTCGCGGTCCCGGCTCTGCTCGCGGCCGAAGACCCGGGCGCGAGCCCGAAGCTCCTCGACGGCATGGGTGCGCACCACCGCGACGTCGGCACGAAGCCCGAGGCACAGCGCTTCTTCGACCAGGGCCTGGTGCTGGCCTACGGCTTCAACCACGCCGCCGCCGAGCGGTCGTTCCGCGAGGCCGCACGGCTGGATCCCGCCTGCGCGATGTGCTCCTGGGGCGCCGCCCTCGTGCTCGGCCCCCACATCAACGCCGCCATGGTGGAGAGCGCAGTGTCGCCGGCGTGGGAGGCGAGTCAGGAGGCGAAGCGGCTCGCAAAGGGCGCGCAGCCCGTGGATCGCGCGCTGATCGAGGCATTGACGAAGCGCTACTCGCCGATGCCCGGGGCCGATCGCGCGGCGCTCGACCGCGCCTACGCCGACGCGATGCGCGACGTGGCGTCGCGCTTCCCGGACGACGCCGATGTGCAGACGCTCGCGGCCGAGGCGCTGATGGATCTGCACCCGTGGGATCTGTGGGAGAAGAACGGCACTGCGAAGCCGTGGACGCCGGAGATCGTGACCCTGCTCGAACGAGCCATCTCGCTCGCACCGCAACATCCGGGAGCGAACCACTTCTACATCCACGCGGTCGAGGCCTCGAAGGAGCCGCAGCGCGCGATGGCGAGCGCGGATCGGCTGCGCGACCTCGTCCCCGGCGCGGGACATCTCGTCCACATGCCGGCGCACGTCTTCATCCGAACCGGCCGCTACTGGGACGCGGTCCTTGCGAACCGGCGCGCGATCGACGCCGACCGCAAGAGCGAGCAGGCTTCGTGCCACGGCTCGCCCTATGCGCTGAGCTACGTGCCGCACAACGTGCACTTCCTCTGGGCGGCGGCGGCCTTCGCGGGCGCGGGCGGCGTCGCGGTCGACGCGGCGAAGCTGACCGCCGACGGTGTCGACGAGACGAAGCTGCGCGAGCCGGGGCTCGGCGTGCTGCAGCAATACTGGGTGACACCGCTCTATGCCTGGGTGCGCTTCGGCCACTGGGACGAGATCCTGGCGATGCCGGAGCCCGAGGCGGATCTCGTCTACCCGCGCAGCGTCTGGCGCTGGGCGCGCGGCGTCGCGCATGTGCGTCAGATCGAGCTCGACGAGGCCGCCAAGGACCTCGCCGCGCTCGAGACGCTCGCGGCGGATCCAGGGCTCCGCAAGGTCACGATCTTCGACCTCTACGACACGTCGGGGCTCGTCGCGGTCGCGCGCGAGCACCTCGCCGGCGAGCTCGCCTTCGCGCGCGGAGAGCGCGACGCGGGTGTCGCGCATGTGCGTCAGGCGGTCGCGCTCGAGGATCGCCTCCCCTATGACGAGCCGCCGCCCTGGCCGCTGCCGATGCGCCACGTGCTCGGCGCGATGCTGCTCGAGATGGGTCGCCCGGCCGAGGCCGAGGTCGTCTACCGCGCCGACCTCGAGATCTACCCCGAGAACGGCTGGGCGCTGCGCGGCCTCTCGCGCGCGCTCGCCGAGCAGGGCAGGCCCGCGGACGCTGCCGCCGCCGAATCCCGCTTCCAGCGCGCGTGGGCGAAGGGTGACTTCGAGCTCGACTCGTCGCGATTGTGAGCGTCACGCCGGTGTAGGATGGCCGCCTCGCCGTAGGAGGCTCCATGTGGGACCGGATTCTGAAGTCCACCTTTTCTTGCGTAGCATGGCTCGTCGTCGCAACGCCCGCGCTCGCGGGCGACGTCTCGCTGAAGCTCGATGCCGGCTCCGGCTTCTCGATCCAGGACAACACCGGCACGAGCGAGCACTTCCGAGTCGACGAAGCCACCGGGAACGTCTCGCGCCACGGCGCGCTGTTCGTGCATACCACCGGGTCGTCGGGCAGCGTCTTCATGGGACAGCATGCGGGAAACGCGTCGACGAGCGGAGCCAGCAATTCGGCTTTCGGTGCCTATGCGCTGCACTACAACACCACAGGCAACGCCAACTCTGCCGTCGGGGTGGCCGCGCTGTACTCCAACACGACGGGGTACGGCAATTCGGCGATCGGCCAGCGCGCGCTCTTCGCGAACACCACGGGGAACTGGAACTCCGCGGTTGGATCCAATGCTCTCGCATCCAGCACCTCGGGCGGATCGAACTCGGCCTTCGGCGCCGGGGCCCTCGGTCACAACACGCTGGGCCGCTACAACACCGCCGCGGGAATCAACGCCCTGAGCTTCAACACCATAGCCTCCAGCAATTCCGCCTTCGGCCAGAACACCCTCACCAACAACTACGCGCCGAGCGCCTGTTGCAACTCCGCCTTCGGGTCCGGGGCCCTCCAATCCAACGTTTCGGGCTCCTCGAATTCCGCATTCGGGCTCGGCGCGCTCGGCTCGAACAGCTCGGGGGCCCGCAACGTCGCGGTCGGCCAGTCCGCAGGCGCGAACCAGACGACGGGCAGCGACAACCTCTACCTCGCCAACTCGGGCGTGGCCGCGGAGAGCGGGCAGATCAAGATCGGGACCGCTGGCACGCACACGCGCGCCTTCATCGCCGGAATCCGCGGCGTGACCACGGTCAATGCCAACGCCATCCCCGTGCTGATCGACAGCGCCGGCCAGCTCGGCACGGCGTCCTCTTCGCGCACTGTGAAGAAGGACATCCGCGACATGGGCGACACGACGGCGCGCCTGCTCGAGCTGCGCCCGGTGACATTCCGCTATCGCGAGCAGCAGCCAACGCTGCCGGACGGGAGCGACGCGCCGCCGGAGTACGGCCTCGTCGCCGAAGAGGTCGCCGAAGTCTTCCCGGACCTCGTCGTCTACGACGACGAAGGCAAGCCCTTCACCGTGAAATACCACGAGCTCGCGCCCATGCTGCTGAACGAGATGAAGAGACAGCAACGCGAGCACGCGCAAGAGATGGCCACGCTCACGGCGCGGCTCGCGCAGCTCGAGGAGAAGGTCGCGCGAGCACCCGAGGCGGCGCGCTAGTCACGCGCGCAGACGGGCGGACGGGTTCCTATGCGCCGCGGGTCGTCCATGCTCCTGCTCGCGCTCTCGATGGCGCTGCCTGGTGTCGGTGCGGCTGCGCCCTACGAGGTCGTACTGCTGGGCGATTCGATCACGCAAGGGGTCAGCAGCGCGCCGATCGGTCCGTCCTTCGCGAGCCTGCTCTCGGACTCGCTCGGCGCCGGCTTCGACGGATCCGAATCTCCCGGCGAACCTCTATCGGGCGCTCGCGGTGCCGAATCTGCCCGCCGATCTCGTGGTAATCATGCTCGGGACGAACAACGCGATCGGCGCCTTCGAGCCTGCGCCGCTGACCGCGGAGGAGTACCGCGCGGCCCTGGAGGAGCTGGTGACACAGTCGCTTGTCGATGGCGCCAGCGAGGGGATGCTCGCCACGCCGCCGCCGAACTTCGCCGACCCGGAGGTGATGCCGACGCTTCTCGCCTATGCGGCGGAAATCCTCGACCTGTGCAGCGCCACGGGCGATGCCGTGCGCTGCGGTCCCGACATTCTCAGCCTGCTCCAGTCCGAGGACTTCGAGCCCGGTCAGATCCATCCTGACGCGATCGGGCACGCCAAGATCGCCGACGCGATGGTCGACTCGATCCGGCTGGCGATTCCCGAGCTGGGCACGGGCGCGATGCTCGGTGGCGCTCCCCTGGTGCTTAAGCGAATGCGGCACAGGCAGCGATCCAGCGGCAGCAGCGGATCGACGCAGCGCTCGCCTCCCGATCAGCTCCGCACGAGCCGCGCGACCGCCTCGACGTGCTCCGTCTGGGGCAGGAAGTCGAAGGGCTCGACCGATTCCGTTCGGTAGCCGCGCGCGGCGAGGTCGGCGAGATCGCGGGCGAGGGTGTCGGGGTCGCAGGAGAGGTAGACGATGCGCTGGGGCGCGAGTGCCGCGATCGCCTCGCGGACCTCGGGCGCGGCGCCGCGACGTGGCGGATTCAAGGTGACGAGGTCGACGCGCTCGCCCTTGCCGACGAGAGCCGACGCGGCATCTCCCTGCGTGAACCTCGCGCTCTGCATGGCATTGGCCTCCGCGTTCGCCCGCGCGTCGCGCACGGCCTGTGGATTCTCCTCGATGCCCTGCACCTCCATGCCCGCGCACGCGAGCGAGAGCGCGATCGCGCCGACGCCGCAGTAGAGATCGAGCGCGCGCTCGCCAGGCTTCGGCTCCGCGAGGCGCACCACCTCCGCGTAGGCGGCGCGCGCGGCGGCCGGGTTGGCCTGCGTGAAGGACCCGGCGCTGCTCCGGAGCGCGAGCTCGCCCACGCGGTCGACGAGCGCAGCCTCGCCCGCGACGCTCGTGAAGCGCGGGCCGAAGAGCGCGTTGCCGGGATCGTCGTTGAGGTTCAGCACGACGCCGGCCACGCCGCGAAGGCCCATGAGGGCCCGAGCGAGCTCGCGCTCGCGCGCGTAGCTGCGGTCGCGCACCACCAGCACGAGCTGCACGCGGCGCTCGGCGCCAACGCGCACGATCACGTAGCGGAGCCAGCCCTTGCGGCGACGCTCGTCGTAGGTCGGGACGCGGAGACGCTCGAGGATCGCGCCGAGCGCCGCCAGCGTCTCGTTCGCGGCGGGATGGTGCGCCGCGCAGCGGCGGATGTCCGCCACGTCGTGCGTGCCCGGACGATACACGCCGAGCCGTAGCCCCAAACGACCGCGGCGCGCGACGAGCTTCACGAGCGCGCGGTAGCCGAACGGCCGCGGCGCGGCGCGGATCGGCAGTCGCCGCACAGCCGACAGCGACTCGTGACGCGCGAGCGCCGCCCGCACGAGCTCCTGCTTGCGCGCGAGCTGCTTCGGGTACGGCACGCCGCTCCAGGGGCAGCCGACACAGTCCGGAGAATGGGGGCACGCGCTCTGCGGGTCCGTCACGCCGGCGAGGCTACAGGGCCGGCCAGCGCCTGCCGATCCGGGTGGCAAGCCGTCCGGCGCGCAGCGAGGCGGAGCCGAGCGAAGATCGCACGGGTGGTGTCCCGGCACGCGGCCGGAGCGCCACGGGGGACGCAGTCATGGCGGACTTCGGAAAGAGCCTGGCGAAGACGCTCGTCGGCCTCGCGCTGGTCCTGGCCTGGTGGACGCTCCGGGGCCCGCGCGACGATCACACCGAGACGGCCCATCGCATCCCGACCGTCGTGTGGGATGGCGGCGCGGGTACGCTGACGATCCACGCCGAGACGACCACACCGGCGCAGATGCGCGTCGGCTTCCACGAGCACTCGGAGGATGCGAAGGCGCGCACTCTCGAGACCTACGAGGACGTCGCTCCCGGCAGCCACTCCTGGACGATCGATGTGCCGAAGGAGGTCGGCGGCTACGTCGAGCTCTCCGCCACGTCGCCGAAGCCGGGCGACCGCCTGAGCTGGAGCCTCGAGGCGGCAGGCAACACGATCGATGAGCAGACCGAGACCCTCGAGAAGCCGCTCCAGCAGGGCTACGGCTTCTTCATCCAGGCCTACTTCGACGACTACGCCTCGGGCGAGCTCGGGGACGGGTGAGCAAGCCGCGAAGCGGCGCGCAGCGAGCCGAAGGCGAGCGAAGATCAGAGCAAGCCGCGAAGCGGCGCGCAGCGAGCCGAAGGCGAGCGAAGATCAGAGCAAGCCGCGCGCAGCGCGGCTCGATCCACCGCCTTCTGGTATTCCTCGGACCCTCACCCGAGGAGACCCCCGTGGACCTCCACCTCGCCATGCGCACTACCTTCGCGGCGCGCGAGTTCGTCGACGAGCCGGTGCCCGACGACACACTCGTGCGCATCCTCGACGCCGCGCGCTTTGCGCCGAGCGGCGGCAACCGCCAGGGCTGGCGCGTGATCGCCGTGCGCGAGCCGAAGACGAAGGACGCGCTCGCCGAGCTCGCTGTCCCGGGCATGCGCCGCTACTTCGCGCAGGTCCAGGCAGGCGAGTTCCCGTGGAACACGATCGCGCCGACGAAGCTCACGCGCGAGCAGATCGAGAAGTCGCCCGTCGCCCCCACCCTGCTCGACCGCTTCCGCCGGGCGCCGCTGCTCCTGGTCGTCTGTCTCGATCTATCGGTCGTCGCGTCGATCGACTCCGAGCTCTCCCGCGTCGGGGTGATCAGCGGCGCGTCGATCTACCCCTTCTGCTGGAACATCCTGCTCGCGGCGCGCGCCGAGGGGCTCGGGGGCGTGATCACGACCTTCGCCACCGCGCAGGAGCCGGGCGTGAAGAAGCTGCTCGGTATCCCCGAGAATTTCGCCGTCGCCGCGGTGATGCCGCTCGGACGGCCGGTCAGGCAGCTGACGAAGCTGAAGCGCAAGCCGGTGCGGGAGTTCGCGTTCCACGAGCGCTTCGGCGGCCCGCCGCTGGGCAAGGAGGCCGACAACAGTCGGCCGACGCGCAGCGAGGCGAAGTCGAGCGAAGGCCGGTAGCCCGAGCGCGAGCGATCAGCGAGCGCGAAGGCCCGGCAAGGCTAGGTGCTCGCGTACGGAATCACCTCCTTCGCGAAGAGCCGCATCGACGCCTCCGCGTCCGCGAGTGAGATCGTGTTGAAGTTCACCTGCAGCGAGGCGTGCTCGAAGCCGCCGACGCGCGCGTCGTACTCGCGCACCGCCTCGACGACACGGTCCGGTGTGCCGACCCAGGCTGCGCCGCTCGCGACCTGCTGCTCGAAGTCCTGCTCGGCGAGCCCCGCGATGATCTTGTCGTAGCCCGGGTAGTCCTCCGAGCGCGCGCCCGCGGTCCACTCGGAGGCCGCGTCGACCAGCGAGCGGAGATACCGGTTCAGCGGCTCGCGCGCGATCCGCACCGCCTCGTTCGCGTCCTCGTGGCAGAACATGTGGAAGGCCAGCATCAGGCTGCCGCGGCCCGGGTGGCCGGCCGCGCGCCACGCGTCTCGGTAGGCGTCGACGAGCTCGCGCATGCGGCCGCCCGCCATCGGGATCGCCATCACGCCGTGGCCGTGCTCGCCTGCCCACACGAAGGACGCCTCGGTCGAGAGGGCGGCCACGTAGAACGGCGGTCGCGGCTTCTGCGTCGGGCGCGGCAGCGAGGTGACGTTGCGGAAGCGGTGGAAGCGGCCGTCGTGGCTCACATCCTCGTCTTCCAGCAGGCGCCGCACCTGCTCGATCCCCTCCTCGAAGCGCTCGCGGCTCTCGTCGAGGGGGCGCCCGAAGCGCGCGAACTCGTGCGGCAGGAAGGCCCGGGCGAAGCCGACGTCGAGGCGCCCGCCGGAGAGCGCGTCGAGCATGCCGATCTGACCCGCGAGCTTCAGCGGATGGTTGAAGATCGGCAGTACGGCGCCCGTCACGAGGCGTGCGCGGCGCGTGCGCTGCGAGGCGGCGGCGAGGAAGACGATCGGATCCGGGCTGTAGCCGCCGTAGGGATGGAAGTAGTGCTCGACCGTTCGCACGGTGGTGTAGCCGAGCTCGTCGCAGAGCCCGACGAGGTGGAGCGCGTCGGACCAGTAGGCCTCGGCGCTGCGCTGCGTGGGGCCGACGTCGGGGAAGAACTGGATGCCGAACTGCATTTGCGAACCTCCTCGGTGTCGCGACTCAGATGCGCGTGCGCTCGAGCGTCGAAGCGGCGAAGAGCTCCTCGACGGCGAGGCGCCTGCGCGTGATGCCCTGCTCGTGCGCGTAGCGGCAGAGCGTCTCGAGCGTGCGACGGTTCGCGTCGACGCCGTAGGGCCACCAGTCCTCGCCCATGCGCCGCCGCGTGTCCTCGACCTCCGCCGGGAGCCACGGAAGCGCCGCGGCGAGCGCGGTCACGTCGCGGAGCTCCGCCAGCGCCAGGTCCTTCGCCTGCGCGAACGCCTTGCAGAGGCTCGCCGCGAGCCACGGGTGCTCGTCGACGAGGCGGCGCCGGACACCGAGCACGTGCATGATCGGGAAGAGCCGCGTCTTCTCGAAGTACGCCTGCTCGACCGAGCGGAAGTCCGGGAACAGGCGCGCGACCCGTGCGTCGCCGCGCACGAAACACGAGGGCGCGCGCGGCGCGACGAGCGCGTCGATCTCGCCGTCGGCTAGCATGCCCGAGAGCGTCTTCTCGCGCGCGATCGGGTGGAGATCCACGCCCGGCGGCAGCGAGAGCGGCAGCTTCTCCTCGCGCCCCGGCTGCTCGAGCCCGCCGCTTCGCCAGCGCAGATCCGCGGGCGCAACGCTGTACTCGTCCTGGAGGAGCCCCCGCACCCACACGGCCGCCGTGACCTGGTATTCCGGCACGCCGACCTCGCGGCCGCGCAGGTCCTTCGGCTCCGCGATGCCGCGGTCGGCGCGCACGTAGATCGCCGAGTGGCGGAACATGCGCGAGAGGAAGACCGGCAGCGCGACGTACTCGGCGTCGCCGCGGTCCTGCGTCATCAGGTAGCTGCTGAAGGAGAGCTCCGAGACGTCGAACTCGCGGTGGCGGAAGGCGCGGAAGAAGGTCTCCTCGGGCTCGAGCACCAGCACGTCGAGGCGACAGCCCTCGACGCGCACGCGCCCGTCCGCGAGCGCGCGCACGCGGTCGTAGCCCTTGCAGGCGAGCGTGAGCGCGAGCTCGCTCACGAGCCGAGCTGTGCGCGCTCGTAGTCGAAGGCCACCGGCGCGATGCGGCCCGCAAAGATCTCGCGGATGCGCGCCTGCGAGAGCGGGTAGCTGAACTGCGCGTTCCGCATGTGGATGCGCGCCTGCATCTGCTCGCGCGTCATCGCCTCGAGGAGCTCCCAGTCGGCCGGCGAGAGCTGCTCCTCGTCGAGGTTCAATATGCCGCGCAGCATGTGGCCGAACTCGTCGTCGTAGACGACCCGACACGCGCGTGCGATCGCCTCGTCGGCGCCGCCGCGCCCCGCGAGCTTCATGCCCTCGGAGAAGAGCGCGCAGTAGCCGCCCTCCGTGATCTCGCACGCGCGCATGCCGAGCTCGCCGTGCTGCTTGCGGTGCTCCGCGCGGATGCGCCCGAGCTCCGCGTTCTCGGCGAGGTCGCCGTCGTCGCGGAGCTGGTGCGGGTTCATGCGCGGGTCGTCCTCGCCGCGGATGGCATCGTAGGCGTCGGCGAAGGCCACGTAGTGCGAGAACTCGGCGAAGAACATCTCGGCGATGTCGAGGACCGCGTGGCGGTCGATCTCGATGTCGATCTTCGGAAAGGCCGCCCGCAGGCGATCGAGCGGCTCGAGGTAGAGGCCCTTCTGCGGGTCGGCGAAGCTGTCCCAGAACTCCTTGCGGCACTGGTAGCGGAGCCAGCGGAGATCGGTCTCGCGCGTGCGCACGGGCGACGTCCAGTAGCTGCGCACCACCTCGGCCTCGCCGGCCCAGAGCGGCGCGGTGGCGTCGATCAGCTGGCGAAGCGCGGGAGAGACCGACATGCGTGTCTCCTGGCTCGCGCGGGGGCATCCGCCCGCGGAACCGTCGGGGTGCCGTAGGGGTATCCGCCTCCAGCGCGCCGTAAGGTATCCGCCTCCAGCGCGCCGCCGCGAGGGCCGATAGCGAGCCGACCCGGGAGGGGCACCGTGGCGCACCGCACCCTCTTCTCCGAGAACCCGGGCAAGCGCGCGGCCGAGCGCTGGTACCTCCTCTACACACCGATCTGGGGCGCGGCCGCCGGTCTCGTGATGACGACCGGCCTCGGCGTCCGCTGGAGCCAGCAGCCGTCGGGCGACCTCGCGTTCCTGCTCGTCGGAATCGCGATCTGGCTCGGCCTGCTGCTCGGCGGTTACGCGTTCCGCGCGCCCGAGGACGCCGCGCGTCCGTGGTGGCGCCTCTACCACACGAAGCTCCAGATCTGGATGTTCGTCTTCGCCTTCCTCGGCAACTACTTCACCGAGTACTTCTACGAGGTGCTGCACCTCGAGTACGGCTTCGAGACGCGCTGGAACCTGAACGAGGCGCCGCTCTTCCTCTATTTCCTGACGGTCGCCTACTTCTCGACCTACGGGACCTTGATCAACCTCTCGCGACGGTACCTGGCCTCGAAGCTGCCGGCGTCGGCACCCTCCTGGCTGCGGGCCGCCACCTTCCTGCCGGCCTGCTTCGCCGTCGCGTGCCTCGAGACGGCGCTGAACGCCAACCCGTGGATGAAGAGCCTCTTCTGCTACGACGACATGGGCCTGGTGCTGACCTTCGGCACCTTCGTCTACGGGCTCTGGTTCGTGGTGACCGCGCCCCTCTGGTTCCCGATCGACGAGGGGCGCGGGGTCGACACACCCCTGCGTGAGGTGTGGCTCACCGCGCTGGCCGGCTTCATGCTCGTCATCATCGTCAACGAGGGCATCCGGAGCTGGGTCGCGCCGCACTTCACGACGGTCGTGCGCGGCGCGATCGGGCGCGACCGCTTCGGCGCGAGCTGCCTCGCTCCGAAGCCGCCCCTCAGGTAGCGGACGCGTCCATCCGATGAAGGGTCCGGGAGGGTGCAGGTGGAGCTCCTGGGCATGCTCGGCGGCGGTGCCTTCACCGTCGTCTCGTTCGTGATCGGGCTGCGCCTGCTCGCGCTCGCGCTCCGCACGCGCGAGCTGCCCGAGCTGCTGATCGGCTCCTCGATGCTCTGCCTCGCCGGCCTCGGCTACCCGCTGTCCGCGGTGGCGCGCGAGGCCGTGGGGCTCCCGCACGCCGTGCGCACGGCGATCGGCGCGGCGGCCGGCCTGCTCGGCGCGGCCGGCCTGTGGGCGAATACCGCCTTCACCTTCGTGCTCTTCCGCCGGCACGCGTTCGCCGCGAGCACCGCGGTGTGGGTGGTGGCGCTCTTCTGCGTGGGCCTGCTGGCCATCCAGACACGGACCGGTGACTGGGCGCTCGGCGCTCGCTTCTGGGGCTGGCTCTCGTTCGGGGTGACACTTTCCTACGGCTGGTGCTTCCTCGAGTGCGGCCACTACTACCGGCTCCTGCAGCGCCGACTTCGGATCGGGCTCGCCGACCCGGTCGTGACGGATCGATTCGCTCTCTACGCGGCGGCCACGGGCATGGCGGTCGCGACGAATACCATCGGGCAGCTCTACTGGTGGCGAGGGGTAGAGATGCTCACCGACGAGCTCAGCGCACTGCTGCTCGTCGTGCTCGGCTCGGGATCTACCGTGCTGATGTGCCTCGCCTTCATCCCGCCGCGCGCGTATCTCGATTGGGTGCGCGCGCGCAGCGCCGCGAGGGCTTGACCATGGCAGACTCCGCCACCTTCGATCTCGCCTGCTCCGAGCTCGAGCGGCGCACGTCGCTCAACCGCCTCGAGGTGCGCGGCACGGTCCGCATCGCCTTGAAGAGTGCCGGCCTCGACGGCGCGGTCACGCCCGCGCAGATGAAGGTCGTGCTCGAGCGCGTGCTGCCGACCGAGCTCAAGGCTCGCGGCGTCGCCGACCCGGAAGGGCACTGCGCCGCCGTCGCCGCGAAGCTCACGACGAGCGCGCCCGCCGAGATCGGGTCCGAGACGCCCGAGGCGATCTTCGCGCGACTGGCGCGGGGCTAGGCGAAGCCAGCGCATATAATGCGCCGATGCGCGGGTCACGCTGGCTCGCGCCGGAGGCGCCATGCAAGGCGCGAGGCGCACGGCCGCGGGTCCCGACTCCCGCCAGGCCTTCTACGGCCGCATCGCGGAGCACCAGCTCGCGCCGCTCTGGGAGGTGATCCGCCAGCTCCTCGTGCGCGAGCCGACGAGCGACGCGCGGCCGCACCTCTGGCGTTACGCGGTGACGCGCCCGCTGCTGCTCGAGGCGGGCGATCTGATCAGCGCGGAGGAGGCCGAGCGCCGCGTGCTGATCCTCGAGAACCCGGGGCTCCCCGGTGCGGCCGCGATCACCGAGACGCTCTACGCGGGTCTCCAGCTGATCCTGCCCGGCGAGGTCGCGCCCGCGCACCGGCACTCTCCCTCGGCGATCCGCTTCGTGCTCGAGGGCTCGGGGGCCTACACCGCCGTCGACGGCGAGAAGGCCTTCATGCAGCCGGGCGATCTGGTGCTGACGCCCTCATGGACCTGGCACGACCACGCGCACCCGGGCGAGGGTCCGATGATCTGGCTCGACGTGCTGGACCTGCCGCTCCTGCGCGCGCTCGGGCCGCGCTTCGCAGAGGACTACCCGGCCGCGCAGTTTCCGGAGACGCGCCCGCCGTCCGACGCCGAATCGCGTTACGGCGCGAACATGCGGCCGGTAGGCGACCGCTTCGAGCGCCCCCACTCCCCGCTCTTCCGCTACCCCTACGAGCGCAGCCGCGACGCGCTCGCGCGCCTGCGCCGCGCGGGCGACGTCGATCCGTGTCTCGGCATCAAGCTCGAGTACATCGACCCGCGCACCGGCGGTCCGGCCGTGCCGACGATCTCGAACTTCCTCCAGCTCCTGCCATCCGGCTTCGAGAGCCGGCCCTACCAGGCGAGCGACGCCTCGGTCTACTCGGTGGTCGAGGGCCACGGTCGCACGCGGGTCGGAGCCGGCGAGCGCGCCGCCACGCTCGAGTGGGGGCCGCGCGACCAGTTCATCGTGCCGCGCTGGCAGCCGCACGTGCACGCGTGCGACGAGGAAGCCGTGCTCTACAGCGCGTCCGACCGCGGCCTCCAGCAGATGCTCGGGCTCTGGCGCGAACGCAGGGAAAGCGAGGAGGCCGACTGAAAAGTCGGCCGACGCGCAGTGAGGCGAAGCCGAACGAAGGCCGGCAGCCCGAGCGCGAGCGATGAGCTCGCGCGAAGGCCCGGCTGAGGCCTAGCTAGGGGTTCGCGCCGTGGCGCGCGAGCAGGATGCGCCGCACCTCCTCGATCGCGGCCGGGCTCTGCTGCGCCGAGTGACCGTGGTGGTAGACCACGATCTCGCTCTCGACGCCGTCGATGTGCGCGCTCGAGTAGGCGACGACGCCGTCGTTCTGACCGTCGGGCGGCGGCCCGCCGGTCACCGGGATGATCGAGTGCGCGTCGACCCTCGGATCGATCGGCAGGCTCGCGAGCGTCTCCACGAAGGGAGCCGTCGGGCTCATGTTGTCGACGCTGCTCGGGAGGCGAGCCATCTGGCGCTGGAGGCGCGCGTCGTCCTGGCCGGTCACGAGCTCCGCCGCGGCGCCCGGCAAGGCGAGGCCCGCCTGCGCGAGATCGAGCGGCAGACCGAGCAGCTTGCCCGGCGCCTGCGTGAGCCGCGTGGCCAGCCGGCCGAGCCAGTTGCCCGCGAGGAAGGCGCCGCGCTGCGGCGTCGAGATGAAGATCACCGTCTTCACGAAGGGCAGCGGCTTCACGAAGAGCGCGGCGGCGAGCAGCTCGCGCGTCTCGGGCTTGAGCTTCGCCTCCGGGAAGGGCGTCTCGCTGATGTTGTCCCAGAAGCGCGTGCCGCTGTCGGTCACCATGAGCTTGCACAGCAGCCCACCCTGGCTGTGCCCGATCAGCACCATCTGCTGGAGCCCCGGGTCCTTTCCTTGCGGATCGAGCTCCCCCACGGCACGGCCCAGCCACACGCGCAGCAGATCGGCCGAGTAGAGGATCGGACTGCCCGTCGGGTAGGTGAAGAACCAGAACTCGTAGTGCTGGCGGATGCGCGGGTCGCTGTCGAGCTCGTTCACCATCTCGGCCCAGCGCGCGACGCTCGACGCCGTTCCGTGTATGAAGACGACCGGCACGCGCCCGTACCGATGGGGTCCCCACATCCGCAGCAGGCCCTTCTCCGGCACCGCGCGCGGATTGCGGAAGCCCGCGATCTCCGTGTCCCAGATCGGCGCGCCGTCGAGCGCGAGGGCGAGCGCGGCGCTGGTCTCGTACTCGACGGGAATCTCCGCCTTTCCGATCTCGATCGAGTCTTCTTCGCGCGAGTTGTAGAGCTCGAGCCGCGACTGGAACGCCTTCTCGCGCAGCGCCCCGCGGGGCCTGTCGATTCGCAGAAAGAACGAGATGGGGAGGCGCAGGCGCTCGGCTACCAGCGCGTCCTTCACGCTGGGCTCGTTTCCCGTCTCGGCGATGGCGGAGGCCGCGAAGGCCGCCCCCACACCCGGGCGGCGGTAGCGGTTCCGCAGCCCGCGCACCTCGAGATTGTTCGCGGGCACGAAGTCGGTGAGCCGGCGCCCCGCCCAGTGGAGCTTCGCCGGGTCGAACGACACGTCGAGCTGGCCCATGTAGGACGGCAGTCCGATGCGCGACAGGTTCTCGGCGCCGCCCGCCGCGACCAGCGCATCCGAGAGAGCGCGGTTGTAGAGGTCTACCGCCATGCGCATGCGCGGGTCGAGGCGGTTCTGGAAGAGCTCGCCGTCGTCCGAGACGAGGAACGCGTAGGCGTAGACCACGGCGGCCATGTGGTACTCGGGCTTCTTGCTCCGCTCGGCGAGAAGCTGCGAGTACTCCGCCAGGGCGAAGAGTCCGTCGAGGTCCGGATCGCCGACGCTGCGCGCGTGCAACTCCTTCAGCGCCGCCTCGGGGTCCTTCTGCATCGCCTCGAACAGCCCCTGGCGCAGCAGCACCTGACGCGAGGCAGCGCTCGGCTGCCCGGTCGAGAGCACGCTCTCGCCGAGCTGCCGGTAGGCCGTCTGCGGATCGACGCGGCGCACCCCGATCGGCGTGGCGCAGCCCGCCGCGGCAATCAGCGCGAGCACGAGGATCGCGCGCGCGGGTCGTCGGGAGATTCTGCGCGGCCGGTCGGTCATGGAACCTCGTGGCGTCAAAGTAACAAGTCGCATCGGCAGGAACCGCAACCCGGTTGACGGGATTCGCACCCGCTGCGACGATGCGCAGCCGCTGCGCGGCTTCGCGGCGCCGGAGGACACCTGGATGCGTAGACTCTGTGGCGCCGCGCTCGTCGCCTCGATCGCGCTCGCGCTCGCGTGTGGAGGCGGCAGCGGATCGGGCGACGGTCAGCTGGCGCAGATCCAGACGGCGACCGCGGAGAACATCGCGCGGTCGGTGATGCTCGCGTTCAATCTGACGGCCGATCTCTCGACGATCGGCGCCGAGGTCGCCGGCGGCGACGCGATGTCGGCAGCCAGCGCCGCCGCGGCGGACGCCCTGCGCATCGCGGCCATCGGGGTCGTCCCGCTCGCGGCGGGATCGCCCTTCGGGCCCATCACGGTGAACTGCGAGAAAGATGGGAGCGTCACGCTGACCGGCACGGTCTCGAGCCCGGACACGCTGACCGCGAACGACCACTTCAGCGCCGAGTTCGACCAGTGCAAGGAGCTGAATGCCGGCGGTGTGGACGTCACGTTCGGCGGGCCTCTCGACTTCACGGTCGTCACGTTCTCGGGTGACCTCGCGGACCTCTTCTCGCTGACGCTCGACCTCGTCTTCTGCGACCCCGACACTTCGTCCGCCTGCGATCGGGACTTCTCCGTCACCGGGGGCGGCACGACCTACACGGTCGTGGGGCGCGCGCGGACGGTCGTCGACAGCACCGCCCCGCCGCTGCTGAAGTCGTCGGCCACGGGCTCGACGCTCGCGCTCGCGCAAGGGAACAACTCCGTCGCCCTGCGCAGCTTCCTGACGACACCGACCCAGGACGGCGCGAAGGGCAGCTACGAGCTCACCGGCAACGGGCGCCTCGCGAGCACAAACTTCGACGGCGACCCCACCACCGATGACGGCGAGGTCCGCTACGAGGTGACGACGACGCTCGAGGGCAACACGGGGAGTCCGCCCGACGCGGGTGTCGTGCTGGTCACGGGCGCCAACTCCGCGATGCAGATCGTGCCCAACCCCAATGGCACGGACGTGGCCCTCGAGCTCGACCTCGACGGGAACGGCACCTTCGACGACGACACGGTCATGACGACCTGGGCGGATCTGGGGCTCTGAGCACCCCAGATCGCCGAGGTCACAGCGGCGTCAGTCCTTGATGTTCGCCGAGCGCTTGCCGAAGATCGGCGTTTCCTCCTCGATCGACTTCTTGAACGAGGGGCGCTGCCACATGCGCTCGAGGAAGGCGCGCAGCTTCGGCCAGCGCTTGCGCGTCGGCGCGTAGCCCGCGTGCCGCATGTTGACGAGCGGGCTCGCGACGGCGATGTCGGCGATGCTGATGCGCCCGCCGACGAAGAACTCCTCGTTGCCGAGCGTCTTCTCGAGGTAATCGAAGAGCGGCGGAAGATCCTCCTCGAAGGTCTTGCGCGCGGTCTCCTCCTCCTCGGCCGACGGCGGCTTCTGCGTGATCACGGGCCGCAGCGCGAGCGCGGCGAAGATCCGCGGGCCCGCAAGAGGCGTGACACCGCCGTCCATGAACTCCTCGATCCAGAGAGCGCGCGCGAACAGGTAGTCGTCCGACGGGTAGAGCGCGGGCTTCGGGAAGCGGCGCTCGATGTACTGACAGATGACGGAGGAGTCGTTGATGATGCGGTCGCCGTCCTTGAAGGCGGGGATCTTCCCGAGCGGCGAGATCTCGCGCCAGCCGGCGGGCGGCGTGAACGGATTGACCTGCTCGTGCTGGTACTCGAGGCCCTTCTCGGCGAGCACCACGCGGACCTTGCGGGTGAAGGGGGAGACGCCTCCCCCGAGCACGGTGAGCGACATTCCGGATCCTCCTGGCGCGCGACCTCGCGCAGGCTAGCTAGAGTGGGCAGCCTGCGCCCGAATAGGAGCTATCCAATGATCGGCTACGTCACCCTCGGTACCAACGACCTCGATCGCGCGGAGAAGTTCTACGACGCCCTGCTCGCCGAGCTCGGCGGCAAGCGCGTGATGACCAACGAGCGCATGCGCTTCTATGGCAGCGGGCCGGGCCAGCCGATGCTCGCGATCTGCAAGCCCCACGACGGCAAGCGCGCGACGAGCGGCAACGGCACGATGGTCGCGCTCGCGGCCGGCTCGCAGGAGGCCGTCGACCGCGTCTACAAGAAGGCGATCGCGCTCGGCGCGACCGACGAGGGCGCGCCCGGCAAGCGCGGCGAGCACTTCTACGGCGGCTACTTCCGTGACGCCGACGGGAACAAGTTCGTGGCCTTCGTGACGGGGCGCTGACGGCGGGCGCTCGATCTCGTACCACTCCGTGAGACGGGCTCAGCGAGCGGACGGGACGGTCGTGTCGATGCGATCGCAGCCCTCGAGCAGCTCACCATCGCGGGTCTTCGCCACGAGGCAGAGCTCGCGGTCGCCGTATGCGATCCCGGCGTCCTGCAGCGGATAGAAGGCCAGCAGATCGTCGAAGCGGTCGCGGTTCACCGGCATGGCGGCGGGCGTGACCCGGATGGGCAACGGACTCGGGAAGGACGGCCCCGACGCCAGGTCCGGACGGTTGGGCGCCGCCTCGCCGGCCCCGAGGCGCAGCGTGTCGAGGTCCACGTCGGCGACGTCGAGCGCGCGCGAGCCGAGGATCGCGACAGCGAGGGGCATGCGCGACGACCTCGCGAGGACGCGGTTGCGCTTGTCGCCCGGCATGACGTCGATCTGGATCTGGCGGGCGGCTGACGCGACGAGCCAGAAGCGCCCGACAACACGCTCGGATGCAGGCAGGATCGGGGTGAGCCGCTGACACGCGGGGGGCTCGATCGACGGATTGCCCAGATCGATGCTGCCGCTCCCCGCGTGCACCTCGCCGCCATTCAGGGTGACGGACCCGCCCGGCACCACGATGCGCCCCGTGACGATGATGCGGGCCGGCGTCGTCAGCGAGACGCTCGTGAGTCCGGGAAGCTCCACTTCGGAGATCGTGCCCTCGACGAAGAGATCGCCCGAGCTCGACACGCGCAGCGCGCCCGCTTCGAAGCTGATCTCGGCGCCGTCCGGCGCGCGGATGCCGAGCTGCTCGAGCGTCGGCGCGGGCGCGACGCTGTTCGGCACGGCCGCGTACGAGGTGCTGTACGCGATCAGGTCGACCGATCCGCCCGAGCCGCTTCCGCCGCCCCCCGAGAGCGGCGGCGACACGGGCGGACAGGCCGGCGGGAGCTGGAAGCGCTGCTCGACCTGGTAGACGTCGCCCTTCAGCACGAGACGCCGAGGCGCGTCGGAGTCCGGAAGATGGCCCTGCACGACGCCGCCGTGCGAGGCGTCGGCGCGCAGGTCGAGGAAGCGGAACGTCACGTAGCCCAGGCCGCCGCCGACTTGCTTCCCGCCGGTGCGCAAGTGGACGGAGGTCACCTGCTCGCCCTCGATCCCGATCTGATCGGCTGCGGAGACCCACCCGGTCGGTGCCAGGCCCTCGTACTCGATCGGCGGCTCGGGCACGAGTTGTTGGCGACCCGCGGCCAGCGAGAAGTCGTCGATCGCGAGGAGATCGGGCTCGTCCTCCGCATTCGAGCTCGAGATGGAACCGGTGAACGAGCCCGAGAGCGTGCGCGTCACCCGCTCCTTGATCAGGCTGCCGCGCACGACGGTCCACGTCTCCGCGTCGGCATCGAGGCTCTGGAGCACCAGCCCGGCGACGCAGAACAAGGTCGGAACCGCGAGACGCAACGCACCCCTCCGGCCGGTGGAGGCCCCCATTCATAACATGGCCGAGTGACGCCCGGCGACCTCTTTCTGCGGCGCCCGGCGCGGGCGCTACCAGCGCCGCACGCGGCCGGTGTCGAGGTGGACGAAGGCGGACGCGGGGTAGTAGCCGACGCCGCCGCCCGCATGCGCGAGCCCCGCATCGCGCAGACGCGCGGTGCCGACGTCGGGCAGGCGCACGTCGATCGCCTGACCCACCACGTGCAAGCTCCCGGCTGCGACTCCGTCGCCGTGGCGGCGCAGCATCTCGTTGGTGGCCGCCGAGCGGTAGCCCGAGATGATGCGATAAGGCTCGCGGCTCCCGGCGAGCGCGTGCACTGCGAAGAGCACGTCGAAGAGCGCCGGGTCGATCGGGTGCACCTCTTCGCTGCGGAAGTCGCGCAACAGCACGTCGAGGCGCGCGAGCGCGTCGGCGCGGTAGCCCGACTCGTCGCGGTAGACGATCTCGAGCGACTCGCCCGTGTGCAGGTGCAGGAAGGCGAGCTGCCGGGGCTGTGTGAGCGCGCGCAGCCGCCGCGGTGTCAGCGCGAGGAGCCCGGCCGCGCCGAGCAGAGTGCGCGCGAAGCCGCGCCGCGACAGGCCCGAGGGATGCTGTGAGTTCACGGCGCCACCTCCGCCGCCCACCCCTCGACCCTTCCCATCTGCACCCAACACTGCGGCGCGGTCAAGATGCGGGGCGATCCTCCCTCATCGGCAGACTTCGAGTAGCGCTTGAAGGTGCGGGCTCTTCCGTGTGGCCGCGCAGCGAAAGACGCCGCGGGAGCTCGCGGATCTCGTCGAGCATCGCCTGCACGGTGTCGTCCCAGGACGTGCGGCCGACGAGCTCGCGCATCGCCATCACGCGCCGCGCGCGCGCGGCGGAGCTCTCCGCCATCACGCGCTCGCACGCGGCGACGAAGCCCGCGGCGTCGCTCGCCACCTCGACCACCTCGCCGTACGGCTCGACCACGTCGCGGATCGGCGTCGTCACGACGGGCCTCTCCGCCGCCATGTACTCGAGCGTCTTGGTCGGACTGATGAACTTCGTCGCGCGGTTGCGCGCGAACGGCATCAGGCAGACGTCCCAGCCCGGCAGGTAGCGGGGCAGCGACGAGTACGAGCGCTGGCCGAGGTAGTGGAGGTTGTGGCGCCGCGGCAGCGACGCCGCGTCGATCCTCGACACGGGCCCGACCAGCACGATCTGCCAGTCGGGGCGCATCGCGGCGAGTCCGTCGATCAGGCCGAGGTCGAGGTGCTCGTCGATCAGGCCGAAGAAGCCGAGGCGCGGGCGCGTCAGCGCCGACTGATCCGGCGGCTCGCGATGCGGACCCGCCGCCGGGCGGAAGTGCGCGACGTCGACGCTGCTCGGGAAGCAGCGCACGCGCGGATGGCGATCGCGCCTCGCACGGTAGAGGCTGTGGCCGCCGCAGAAGACGAGGTCGGCGACGTCGAGCAGCTCCTGCTCACGCTCCGCCAGATCGGGCGACGCGTGCAGGAACGCGCCGAGCTCGTCCATGCAGTCGTAGACGATCCGGTCGGGAGAGAGCGCCTGCGCGAGCGGCAGCGCGAGCGGCGTGTAGACCCATGCGATGTGGCGGGTCGCGTGCTGCCAACGGAGCAGCCGCTTGCCGATCACGCCGAGGCGCTCGGGATCGAAAGCCCCGCCAGGATTCTGGAGGATGGGTCGCACGACGAGCAGATTCGGCAGCGGGTACTGGAGCTCCGCCGAGTCGGGCGCGAGCGGATCGGCGGCCACCGTCTCTTCGAGGAAGAGAACGGGACGCCACTCCGAGACGCGCGACAGGATCTGCTGGGGACGCTGGTAGACCGAGTTCCAGCGCAGGTGCGAGTAGACGACGATCGGCAGACGTTCCACGGGCGTTCCTCCGATCCACCCGGGGGAGCAAGGCATGTGCCATCGACGCGGCATCTCCGTCGGCGAGACGCGGCGCACTCACGCAAGATGTAGAAACGCGGCGCCTAACGAGAGATGGCATCGCGGTCAGAAAAGCGCGCGCTGGACGCGGACTTCTTCGTCGGGAGCGTCGCCTCGACCTGCGCGCGCAGCATCGGCAGCGAAACCCCGCCGCGCGAGAGCACGGCGTCGTGGAACGCGCGCAGATCGAAGCCGTCGCCGAGTCGCGATTGCGCCTCGCTCCGCAGGGCGAGGATCTCCTGGTAGCCGAGCAGATACGACGGCGCCTGACCGGGCATCGCGATGTAGCGGTCGATCTCCTGACCCGCCTGCTGCGGCGAGAGCGCCGTGTGCGCGACGAGGAAATCCACGGCTTGCTGGCGCGACCAGCCCTGCACGTGGATGCCGGTGTCGACGACCATGCGCGCCGCGCGCCAGGCGCGCGTCGAGAGCATGCCGAGGCGATCGACGTCGCCGGTGTAGAGGCCGAGCTCGTCGGCGAGCTGCTCGGCGTAGAGCGCCCAGCCCTCCGCGAAGCCGCTCGAGAAGAGGAAGCGCGCGATCGCGGGGAGGCCTTCCTGCTCGTTCGCGAGCGAGATCTGGAGGTGGTGGCCCGGCACGACCTCGTGGAAGGCGATCGCCTCGCCGACGGCGACGCTCTGATGCGTCGGATCGTAGAGGCGCACGCGATAGGCGGCCGGGCGCGAGCCGTCGAGCGCCGCCAGCAGGTAGTGCGCGGACGCCGTCTTCGCCTGGAAGTCGGGAATCGGCTCGAGCACGGCCTGCGCGCGCGGCAGTGCCCTGAAGGCGCGCGGCAGCGCCTGCCAGGCGCGTGCCAGCGCCGCGTCCGCGACGGCGAGCACGTGCGCGTCGTCGCGGTAGAGGAACGCGGGATCGCTGCGCAGCCGCTCGCGCACGCGCGCGAGCGAGTCGCCGCCGAAGCTCGCGTGCGCGATCTGCTGCATCTGCGCCTCGATCTCGGCGAGCGCGGCGAGTCCGCGCGCGTGCACCTGCTCCGGATCGATGTCGAGCGTGGTCGAGAAGCGCAGCGCCGCGCGGTAGCAGGCGGCTCCGTCCGGGAGCGCCGAGACGCCGACCGCGGCGCGCGCCTTCGGCGCGAGCTCGTGGGCGAGGAAGTCGCGCATGCGTTGGAGCGAAGGCCGCACGCTCTGCGCGTACATCGCGAGGTACTGATCGCGGAAGGCCGCGTCGTCGGCGCGCTGCGCCGGGCTCGTGAAGGGCGAGTCCTGCGGCGACGACGCGATCAGCAGGTCGAGCTGCGAGACCACGAGGTCGACCACCACGCGCGGCGGCACGCGGCCCTCGTCCGCGCCCGCGCGCAGCGCGGCGATCTGAGCGTCCACATACGCGGGCAGCGACGCGTAGCGCGCGAGCGCCTGCGCGCGTCGCTCCGAAGTGTCGACCGGCTGGTTCGAGGCGGCCTCGGCGAGCTCGACCTGCCAGCCCGACATCTGGCTCACGCCCCAGCGCTCGAAGTGGCAGACGCGCAGCGCCTTCAGCCGCTCGAGCCGATCGCGAGCGAGGTCGTAGGCGAGGCGAGCGTCGTCGCGGGCGAGCTTCGCGCGGTCGATGCGAAGAAGCTCCGCCAGCCAGGCGTCGCGCTTCGCATCGCGCGCCGCGACGCCCGCGAGCGAGTCGTCCGGGAGCGCGTCGTAGCGCGCATCCGGCGGTCGCAACAAGGCGACCAGGCTCGGATTCTCGGCGAAGGCGTCGGCGACGACCGCATCGGCGACGGCGAGCGCGCGCGCGTCCGCACCGCTTGCCGTGGCGGCCGATCCGCTCGGCCGTTCGACCGCTCCCGCGCAGCCGACCACCGCGACCGTTAGCAGCACGAACCAGCGTCGGGTCGATCGCGATCGCTTCACTCTTCCCCCACTCGCGCGCGCGGCGCAGTCTACCCGCGCAAGTCTTGTGAAGCGCTTCACAGCGTCGTTTTTTTGCGCCGGAATAGAATGCCCGCGGACGGGCGGAGGCCCGCGAGGGATCCGAGATGACGAGTCGGTCGAGCGTCGCGATGGCTGCTCTCCTCCCGCTGATCGCGTCTCTCTCCGCACGCGCGGATATCCCGGTCTACGCGAGCGACCGTGATGACGGCTTCGACACGGGCGTGGCAACGGTCGAGGGGCCGACGCTGGTGCACGTGTGGTTCGACGCGGGCAACGTGGCACCCACGGCCGGACTGGAGTGCCAGCCGGCCGGCGGCGGCAGCGAGGTCTGCCAGTGGGCGCTGCAGTTCGTGACCACGGGAAACCTCGTGATCTCGGACGTCGGGTGGAACGGCCCGCCGCGCGCCCTGGCCTTCGTGCCCGAGCCGGGCGCGTCTCTCCAGCTCGGCGCAGGTGTCGCGGCCCTCGCAGGCCTCGCGCGCCGGCGCGCACGCAGGAGGATCTCGACATGAAGCGAAGTCTTCTCGTCTCCTTCGCCCTCGGCATCCTGGCGGCGCTCGCCACGGCGGAGGATCGCAACCCGCCCTCGCGGACCCCGCCCGTCGCCTCGCCCCCGCCCACCTCGACCTCGGCGCCGGGCGCGATCGCGCTGCCGCGCTACGTCCCGCCGGTGCACGGCAGCCCGCGCTCGAGCGTCGGCGCGGGCACGCGCACGGCGGGCGTGACGGCGCATGTCGAGGCGATCTCGCCCGACCCGCTCGGCCAGACGCTCTCGCCGAGCCCGTCGCTCTACTGGCAGCTCTCCGAGCCGACCTCCGCGCGTGTCGACTTCACCTTGACGGACGAGGCGTCGGTCGCCCCGCTGGTCGAGAAGACGCTCAGCGGTCCGTTCGCAGCGGGGATGCACCGCATCGATCTCGACGCGCTCGGCGTGAAGCTCGTGCCGGGCACCGAGTACCAGTGGTACGTCTCGCTCGTCAGCGATCCCGAGGAGCGCTCCTCGGACGTCGTGACCGGCGGCACCGTGCTGCTGGTCGAGGGCGGCGCGCTGCGTGAAGAGGTCGCGCGCGTGTCCGCGGAGGAGCGCCCCCTCGTGCTCGCGCAGAACGGCATCTGGTACGACGCCGTCGACGCGCTCTCGCGCCGCATCGAGAGCCAGCCCTCCGACCCGACGCCGCGCCGGCAGCTCGCGGCGCTGCTCGAGCAGGTCGGCCTCGAGCCCGCCGCACCGGAGGCCACAGCGCACCCGAATCCCTAGACCTACGATCGCGCGCGGTGCGTCTTCGAATTCCCGGGCCCGCGCGCGTTCTGGCGACGGCGGTCGCGCTGCTCGTGAGCGCGGCCGCCGCCGATCCTCCCGCACCGGGCGCCGGTGAAGTCTCGAGCAGTGAGGCGCTGCGCCGCGGCCAGTACGAGGAGGCCGCGGCGCACCTCGCCGCCGAAGCGGACGCGGCGAAAGCGAGCGGCGACCCTCGACGACCTGGAGGAGCACGATGCCGTTCTGCATCTGCGGGTCCGGCAGCACGGCGCCGAGTCACCGCGCGGGTGCGGCCTCCGCATGACGCGCCAGCGTGTCGCGGATCTCGAACCAGGGCGCCTTCGAGTCGGCGAAGATGTGCTCGTGCACGCGCGCACCGGGGGCGTGGTCGAGCGAGCCGGCCGGGACGATCGCCAGCCCGCGCGCCGGGTCGAGGCGCGGCACGGCCGACCCGCACTCGCCGCAGAAGGCCTGCGTGAAGAAGCGCGCCTCGGGGACCTTGTAGCTCCGCACCGACAGCTCGCCGCGGATCCACTGGAGGCGGCCGAGCTCGAACGGCGCATTGGTCGCGAAGGCGGCGCCGCGCGCCTTGCGGCAGCGCGAGCAGTGGCAGTTGCGCAGGAAGGAGAGCGGCCCGTCGATCGCATACACCACCGCGCCGCAGAGGCAGCTCCCTCCCGCGCGTCCATTCGGCGGACCCGCCCGCAGCGGCGACGGCCGCACCGGCGCGTCGATGCCCGGCGGCCAGGTGTCGAAGCGCGGCAGCGAATCGGTCCACTCGTGCCACGGCGCCTTGGAGCCCGCGAAGATGTGGGCGATCGGCAACACGCCCGGGTCGCCGTCGATGTTTCCGAGCGCGAGGAACACCCGGCCTCCGTTCGGATCACCCGGGAGCTTCGAGCCACAGCGCCCGCAGAAGTGGCGGAAGAATCCGGGCGACGACTCGGTGCGGCGCGCACTGGCGCGCCCGCGCAGCCAGCGAAACCCGCGCTCGGGCGCCGCGGCGTAGCTCGTGAAGGTCGTTCCGTGGTGCTTTCGGCAGATGCCGCAGTGGCAGTGGATCGCCGACTCGAGCGGCTCCGCGACCTCCCAGGCGGCCTCGCCGCACAGACAGCTTCCCGTGAGCATCGGCCTCTCCCCGCGGCGCGGCGGCGCCCAGCCTAGTCGACTTGCTCCCAAGTTGGTTCAGGAAAACGCCGGAGATGGCCGCAGATGCAAGGCGCGCGACCGAGGCCCGCGAAGACGTACTCGACGTACGTCGAGCAGGCCGAGGGAGCGCAACGCAGCAGATGCGGCCAGATACGGCGTTGCCCCCTTGCCCGGGGGGTTCCGGCCCGGAATTATCTGCCCCCCGTGCGCGACGCCTCTCCCCGAGTTCTGCGTACCAGGCGCGCGCCGGCGCGAGCGAACGCGCTCGCGTGGATGGGAATGCTGGCGCTCGTGTGCTCGTTCGCGAGCTCCGCGCGCGCCTTCGGCCTCGAGGACGTCGCGCTGCGCGCGCAGAAGCTCGCGACCCACTCGTACGAGGACCCCGCCGGCAGCGTCCCGCGCTGGCTGATGGACATCCGCTACGACGAGTGGCGCGACATCCGCTTCCGCACCGACC